>ERZ791631.144-NODE-144-length-77043-cov-11.164844_pt1 | contig 77043 bp, 87 predicted proteins | sample MGYA00509961_ERZ791631 | MGnify/ENA primary metagenome ERZ791631 (study PRJEB30046, sample SAMN00715248) | human gut metagenome | study: EMG produced TPA metagenomics assembly of the A metagenome-wide association study of gut microbiota in type 2... | reverse complement strand
TCCAGCGCATCTTACTCAAATCCTTTTTATAGATAAAGAAAAGAACGACTATAAAAAACAGGATGAAATATCCGCCCAGGATTACCATTATACGGAATGCGTAGAAGTTGAGAGGAACATTCGGAACCAGTTGGTTCACGTCTTTGATATATCCGTAGCCAAAATAGGGAATATTTTCCTGCAATACATTATATGCAATCTTCGCATCTTCCTCGTGTCCGGCACTCTTTGCAGCACGATAGGCAGCCAATGCGCCGATAGCCGTTTTACCACGTTCTATCTTCTCGGCAGCAGAGAGAGCCTTCGATCCGTCTTTCAACTGATACCCACCTTCGATGATATTCGTAATGCCCGGAACGTAGCCGTCCACATTACGTTCGGCAAGGAAAGAAAGCATACTCGGGATTTCAAAACGGAAGAGGAAAGGATCTTTTCCATCGTTGTAAGTCTTCTTTTCAGGGTTCAATACTCCTATTCCGACCAGACCGACATTCGTTCCGCCTTCATACAGACCTTCCACTGCTGCCAGTTTCATCGGTTGTGTCTGGGCAATCTGATAACCGGAACCGTCACCCGTCCAAACAGAAAGCAACGATGCTACCAATCCGAAGATTGCACCAATCTTGATGCTGGCCAGTGCAAACTCACGATTTCGTTTCTTCAGCAAGTACCAACAACTGATACCGACCACAAAAATAGCACCCAACACCCAGCCGGACAATACCGTGTGGAAGAACTTATTGACTGCTACAGGCGAGGTAGCCACCGCCCAAAAATCAACCATCTCATTACGGACAGTGTCAGGATTGAATTCCATGCCTACCGGATGCTGCATCCATGCGTTGGCAACGAGAATCCACCAGGCGGAAATCGTAGCTCCCAATCCCGTCAGCCAGGTGGAAGTCAAGTGGAAACGTTTACTTACTTTTCCCCATCCGAAGAACATGACCGCGATAAACGTAGCTTCCATAAAGAATGCCAAAATACCTTCAATAGCCAGCGGAGCACCGAAGATATCCCCTACAAACCACGAATAATTGCTCCAGTTCGTACCGAATTCAAACTCCAGAATCAAACCCGTTGCCACACCGATGGCAAAGTTAATACCGAAAAGTTTCATCCAAAACTGGGCAGTCTTTTTCCAAAATTCGTTGCCTGTTTTATAATACAGCGTCTCCATGATTCCCATCACCACTGCCAGTCCGAGTGTGAGGGGAACAAAAATCCAGTGGTACATGGCTGTCATCGCAAATTGGGCTCTCGACCAATCGATCAGCGAGGTGTCAATACTTTCAATCATAATCCTATGTAGTTTAAGAGTTAAAAATCAGTAGATTTATCGGGGATGGCACGTTCTATCAGTTCATTTCCCACGTATGTACCTTTGTCGGCATCCGTTGGGTGGTCGCCGAGGAAATCAGGGAAAAAGAACATTTTGAGGATGAAGAACATGACGAATAATTTCAGCAAAATAATAACCCATAGGGTACGTCCTAAGGTCATACTACGGAAACCCTCCAAATAGAAGTTCCAGATCGTAAGCAGTGTATTCTTCATATGTTGACGTTATAATTTGTAATGAGTACAAATATACATTTTTTATAATTAAAACAAACAAGTAGTCAAAAAAGTTGCAAGATTTGTCGTGTTTTTCTTCAAAAACCTACCTATCGACAGAAAAAAATCATTTAACGGCGAAATAACGTCATCCGTCTATCGTTTTTGCGGCATATATAATATGTACGTACCTTCGCTAACAGTAAATCAATAGAAGTATGAATATGATAAATGTAAGAAGATTGACAGTGATGACATTTCTTGGAGCAGGTATGCTGTCCAGCATATCTGCCCAGGTTTCTCCGCTGCAAGTCGATACGCTGAAAGAAACGAAAATCCCGGATCAATGGGACTTGCAGTCATGCATCGACTATGCAAAGGAACAGAACATTACAATTCGTAAGAACCGGATCACTGCGGTCAGCACGCAGATTGATGTGAAGACAGCTAAAGCTGCCATGTTCCCCAGTCTTTCGTTTTCTACCGGCCAACAGGTGGTGAATCGTCCGTATCAGGAGACAAGTAGCCGGGTGAGCGGTAGCGAGATTATCAGTAGCAACAGCAAAACGAGCTACAACGGTAATTATGGACTGAATGCTTCGTGGACTCTATATAATGGTAATAAACGGTTGAAAACCATCCAACAGGAGAAGTTGAATAATCAGATGGCCGAGCTGGATGTGGCGACTTCCGAAAATAATATTCAGGAGTCCATCGCTCAAGTATATATCCAGATTCTTTATGCAGCCGAATCTGTGAAAGTAAACGAAAACACCCTGCAAGTTTCCATTGCGCAGCGCGACCGAGGACAGGAACTTCTGAATGCCGGAAGTATTGCCAAAAGTGACCTCGCGCAACTGGAAGCACAGGTGAGCACCGACCGATACCAACTTGTCACCGCGCAAGCCACTCTTGAAGATTACAAATTGCAACTGAAACAACTGCTCGAACTGGATGGGGAGAATGAAATGAACATCTACCTCCCTGCCCTGTCCGACGAAAATGTGCTGGCTCCGCTGCCTACCAAAAGAGATGTGTACATCAGCGCATTGAGCCTTCGTCCGGAGATTGAAGCGAGCAAACTGAATGTAGAGGCTTCTGAACTGGGTATCAATATCGCTAAATCGAGCTATTTCCCTACCATCAGCCTTAGCGCAGGAATCGGAACCAACCATACCAGCGGCAGCGACTTTACCTTCGGAGAACAAGTGAAGAACGGATGGAACAACTCTATCGGATTGTCTGTCAGTGTGCCTATCTTCAATAATCGTCAAACGAAAAGTGCCGTACAAAAAGCTAAATTGCAGTACGAAACGAGCATATTATCCTTGCTTGACGAACAAAAGGCACTGTACAAAACCATTGAAAGCCTTTGGCTGGATGCCAACAGCGCGCAACAGCGTTATGCTGCCGCAAACGAAAAGCTGAAAAGTACACAAATCAGCTATGAGTTGATTAGCGAACAGTTTAATCTGGGAATGAAGAATACCGTAGAACTCCTTACTGAAAAGAATAATTTGCTGCAAGCACAGCAGGAACAGCTTCAGGCTAAATATATGGCTATACTGAATACACAGTTGCTGAAGTTCTATCAGGGAGATCAATTAGCTTTATAAAGAGTATAAAATCAGCATTATAAATAAGTAAAAGCATAATAAACGAATGAAAACGAAAAAGATTATTCTAATCGCCATAGTAGTCGTCGTGGTTGTAGGAGCAGGAATATGGCTCTTTGCCGGTTCACCCGCCAAACACAAAGTGACGTACGCCACCGCTACTGTCAGTAAAGGCGATATTTCAAATTCGGTGACTGCTACCGGAACGATCGAACCGGTAACGGAAGTAGAAGTCGGTACGCAGGTGTCCGGTATCATCGACAAAATTTACGTAGACTACAACTCGGAAGTAACCAAAGGACAACTGATTGCTGAGATGGACCGTGTCACATTGCAAAGTGAACTGGCCTCACAGCAGGCAACTTACGATGGTGCGAAAGCTGAATATGAATATCAGAAAAAGAATTATGAACGCAGCAAAGGCTTGCACGAAAAGTCACTGATTAGTGATACGGACTTCGAACAGGCACTCTACAATTATCAGAAAGCGAAAAGCAGCTATGACAGCAGTAAGGCATCGCTCGCGAAAGCGGAACGTAACCTATCTTACGCTACCATTACTTCACCGATTGACGGAGTAGTCATCAGCCGTGATGTAGAAGCAGGACAAACCGTTGCTTCCGGATTCGAAACTCCGACACTGTTTACCATTGCTGCCGACCTGACACAGATGCAAGTAGTAGCCGACGTAGATGAAGCTGATATAGGTGGTATCATAGAAGGCCAACGAGCCAGCTTCACGGTAGATGCTTATCCGAATGATGTATTCGAAGGTGTGGTTACACAGATTCGTTTGGGCGACGCAAGCAGTACGAGCAGCACGAACAGCACTTCAACAGTAGTCACTTACGAAGTAGTCATCTCTGCCCCCAACCCCGACTTGAAACTGAAGCCGCGTTTGACGGCTAATGTCACGATTTATATCCTTGACAAAAAAGACGTATTGTCCGTTCCGAACAAAGCCTTACGATTCACACCGGAAAAACCACTGATCGGTAAAAATGACATCGTGAAAGATTGCGAAGGCGAACATAAACTTTGGACGCGCGAAGGAACTACATTCACCGCTCATCCGGTAGAAGTGGGAATCAGCAACGGTATATCCACCGAAATTATCAGTGGTATTCCTGAAGGGACAAAGGTGGTAACCGAAGCTACTATAGGTGTAATGCCCGGTGAAAACATGGGACCTGAAGGAAATATGGAAAATGGCGGAGAAAGAAGCCCGTTCATGCCAGGCCCTCCGGGAAGTAAGAAGAAAAAATAATTATTCAATGTGCCAATAACGAATTGGCGCATTAGCACATTATTTACAATGAAAAAAGTAATTGAAATACAAAATATCAAACGTAACTTTCAGGTAGGCGACGAGACCGTTCACGCATTGCGGGGCGTTTCGTTCAATATCAATGAAGGGGAGTTTGTCACCATCATGGGTACTTCCGGTTCGGGAAAATCCACGCTGCTTAATATATTAGGCTGTCTGGACACCCCGACAAGCGGAGAGTATCTGCTCGACGATATTCCCGTACGTACGATGAGCAAGCCTCAACGTGCAGTACTAAGAAACCGGAAGATTGGATTCGTGTTCCAAAGCTACAACCTGTTGCCTAAAACAACAGCAGTGGAAAATGTGGAACTACCGCTGATGTATAACTCTGCCGTCAGTGCTTCCGAACGTCGTCGCCGCGCTATCGAGTCTTTACAGGCCGTAGGATTGGGGGATCGTCTGGAACACAAATCCAACCAGATGTCCGGCGGGCAGATGCAACGGGTGGCCATTGCACGTGCATTGGTCAACAACCCGGCAGTAATTCTTGCCGACGAAGCGACCGGAAACCTCGATAGCCGTACTTCCTTCGAGATACTTGTACTGTTTCAGAAACTTCATGCAGAGGGACGTACGATTATCTTTGTGACACATAATCCCGAACTTTCGCAATATAGCAGCCGGAATATCCGTCTGCGTGACGGGCAGGTTATCGAGGATACTGCCAATCCGAAAATTCTGTCTGCCGCCGAAGCGCTGGCGGCATTGCCAAAGAACGACGAGGATTAATTAATGTGATAAGGAGCAATGAAATTATAAGAGGCAATTCATGTGATAAGGAACAATGAAGTTATAAGATGATATGCTTAGAGCATCACGCCAACATTTTACAGTCTCATAACTTTATAACCTTATAATAGCCTTATACCTTCAGAACTCCATTAATAACTCCATAACTTTATAAACATGAATGGAACTAATTTATTAAAGATAGCTCTCCGGGCATTGGCGAACAATAAGCTGCGTGCTTTTCTAACCATGCTCGGTATCATTATCGGTGTTGCTTCCGTCATCACGATGCTGGCTATCGGACAAGGTTCGAAGAAAAGCATCCAGCAGCAGATTTCCGAGATGGGATCGAACATGATTATGATTCATCCGGGAGCCGATATGCGTGGAGGTGTCCGGCAGGACCCGTCTGCGATGCAGACTTTGAAACTTGCCGACTACGAGGCCTTGCGCGATGAGACAAGTTTCCTGTCTGCCATCAGTCCCAATGTTTCGTCATCGGGACAGCTTATTGCCGGTAACAACAACTATCCGGCTTCGGTAAACGGTGTCGGAACAGAATATCTCGATATTCGCCAACTGACTGTTGAGAATGGAGAGATGTTCACAGAAGCCGACATACAGAGTTCAGCCAAAGTGTGCGTGATCGGAAAGACCATAGTAGACAATCTTTTTCCGGACGGAAGTGATCCGGTAGGTAAGATTATCCGTTTCAGCAAGATACCTTTCCGTGTGGTAGGTGTGCTCAAAGCAAAAGGGTACAACTCTATGGGACAAGACCAGGATGCCGTAGTGCTTGCACCATATACCACCGTAATGAAACGTCTGCTTGCCGTTACGTATTTGCAGGGAGTATTTGCCTCTGCCCTCACCGAGGATATGACGGACTATGCAACTGACGAAATCAGTACAATCCTCCGCCGCAACCATAAACTGAAGGCTTCGGATGATGATGACTTCACCATCCGTACCCAACAGGAATTGAGTACAATGCTCAACTCAACCACCGATTTGATGACAACCCTGCTGGCTTGTATCGCAGGTATTTCATTGGTAGTAGGTGGTATCGGGATTATGAATATCATGTATGTATCCGTTACGGAGCGTACCCGTGAAATCGGTCTGCGTATGTCTGTCGGCGCACGCGGGGTCGACATTCTAAGTCAATTCCTCATCGAAGCCATCATGATTAGTATCACGGGAGGTATCATCGGAGTGATTATCGGCTGCGGAGCCAGTTGGATTGTCAAGAGCGTAGCGCATTGGCCTATCTATATCCAGCCGTGGAGCGTATTCCTCTCCTTCGCAGTATGTACAGTTACAGGAGTCTTCTTCGGATGGTATCCGGCTAAGAAAGCAGCAGATTTAGATCCGATAGAAGCCATCAGATACGAATAAAATGGATAATTACCAATAAAAGAATTATCTTTGTCTTTATGAAACAAACCTTTACATCCGCACGTCGTCCCCTAGAAGTACTGATACATATTATCAGCTGGGGGATTATGTTCGGTTTCCCGTTCTTCTTCGTCGAACGTGGGAACGGGAACATTAATTGGATGGCTTATACACGCCACCTTGCCGTACCACTCTCTTTCATGATTGTGTTCTACGTGAATTATTTCATTCTTGTGCCGCGCTATCTTTTCCAGAGTCAGGCCAAAAGATATGTGGTCTACAATATTATCTTTTTATGTGCCATCGGTGTGTTGCTTCATCTCTGGCAAAGTCTGACGTTCGATCCGTCATTCGCTCCCAAATCAAAAAGACCAGGGATGCCTCCGGGATGGTTGTTTTTCCTTAGGGATATGTTGAGTCTCGTATTCACTATCGGACTAAGTGCCGCTATCCGCATGAGTGCCCGATGGACACAGAATGAAGCTGCCCGAAAAGAGGCGGAACGGAACCGTGCGGAAGCAGAACTGAAGAACCTGCGGAACCAACTGAACCCTCACTTTCTGCTGAATACGCTGAATAATATCTATGCACTGATTGCATTTGATTCGGACAAGGCGCAACAGGCAGTTCAGGAGTTGAGCAAACTGCTTCGCTATGTGTTATATGATAACCAGCAGACATACGTTCCTCTCTGTAAGGAGGTCGATTTTATCCGCAATTACATCGAACTGATGCGCATCCGTCTGTCCGCCAACGTGCAGATGATTACTAAATTCGATATTCAGCCCGACAGTCAGACGCTCATTGCCCCGCTTATCTTTATCTCTTTGATAGAGAACGCTTTCAAACATGGCATCTCTCCTACTGAATCGAGTTTCATCAGTATTCATATTTTGGAGAATGACAACGAAGTGGTGTGTGAAATCCGCAATAGTAATCATCCTAAGACAGTGGAGGATAAGAGTGGATCGGGCGTGGGATTGGAACAAGTCAGCCGTCGGTTGGAGATACTTTATCCCGGAGCTTATACGTGGTTGAAAGGCGTCTCAAAAGACGAAAAGGTATACGAATCGAGATTGAGTATCAAGATTAGAGAGTAGAAAGAAAAACGTTCAGTATAAAACGTTAAGTACCAATGTTTAGTATAAAGCGTCAAGTACAAGATTTTGGATATAAAACTTTAGATATAAAATAGTATGATGTTACGTTGCGCAATCGTTGACGATGAGCCTTTAGCTCTTAGCTTGTTAGAGAGCTATGTGAATAAGACTCCGTTCCTGCAACTTGCAGGAAAGTATTCCAGTGCGGTTCAGGCGATGAAAGAATTGCCGGGCGAAGAGGTCGACCTCCTGTTTCTGGACATTCAGATGCCGGAACTTAACGGTCTGGAGTTCTCGAAGATGGTAGATCCGCATACGCGCATTGTATTTACCACTGCTTTCGGACAGTATGCCATCGACGGTTATCGTGTCAACGCACTCGATTACCTGCTGAAACCAATCTCATACGTTGATTTCCTGCAAGCTGCCAACAAAGCTCTCCAATGGTTCGAACTCGTGCAGAAACCGGAAGAGATAGACAGTATCTTTGTGAAAAGTGACTACAAACTAGTACAAGTGGACTTGAAGAAAATCATGTATATCGAAGGACTGAAAGATTACATCAAAATATATACGGAAGACGCTCCCAAACCTATCCTGTCACTGATGAGTATGAAAGCCATGGAAGAACTCTTGCCATCCAGTCGTTTCATACGTGTGCACCGCTCCTTCATCGTACAGAAAGATAAAATACGTGTGATTGACCGCGGACGTATCGTGTTTGACAAGACATATATTCCTATCAGCGATAGTTACAAGCAAGTTTTTCAGACTTTTCTTGACGAAAGGAGCTGATTATTCATTATTTTATCGGTAAAAAAGTGATTTTTGTCGATTATAGTTTGCCAAAATCCGTTTTATATCTACCTTTGCAAAGAACAGAAAGGGATTGTGAAATTCCAAGAATAGAATAGTTTAGTTAAGTCTAGTTTAGTTTTTGTGTTGATCGGAAGCCTGCGAGCGAGCATGAGCTTCCGATTTTTATTTTATTGATATACAGCATATTAAAAGCACAATCGAACTATTTTTCCTATCAATTAGTAGTCTATAATAGAGAGCAAAAACGTCACTTTTGACGCTATAAAATGGTCGGATTATGGTCGGAAAATTCCCGGATTAGAATCTGATTATAAGTAAATTACAATAGGATGTTAAAAAAATAATGGTCGAAAACGCCATTTTTACCCTAAAAACACAAATTATGGCTACATTAACATTGGTAATAGTTCCCGCAAAAAGGTTATCAGACGGGACACACAAAATAAGAATTCGAGTCGCACACAACTCTGAAACGAGATTCATCACCACGGATATAGTGGTAAGGGAAAACGAGTTTAAGAACGGTAAAATAGTACACCGTCCAGACAAGGATTTTCTCAATACAAAATTACAACAGCTATACAACCTTTATTTCAAGCGATACATGGAACTGGACTACCCTGATTCGCTCACGTGCACGCAATTAGTCAAAATGATAACTAACCCGTTAAACGGAGAAAAGCATCGTAAGTTCGAGGATATCGTGGATGAATATCTGTCCCAAATAGATGAAGAAGAACGTACCAAGACATACAAACTCTATCGGCTAACCACAAACAAGTTTATGCAATTCATCGGGAACGGTTCTCTCATGGAACATATTACCCCTATCAGAATGAACCAGTACATATCATGGCTCAAAAAGACAAAGCTGTCAAGCACCACAATCAACATCTACATAACCCTGCTAAAGGTTATCATTAACTATGCTATAAAGATGAGATACGTCACCTACGATATCGACCCTTTCATCACAGCCAGAATTCCATCAGCCCAAAAGAGGGAAACGCAAATCACCGTCGAAGAACTCAAGACAATCAGGGACGCCAATTTAGAGCATTACAATCTCAACGTCACACGGGACATTTTCATGCTTACTTATTATCTTGCCGGCATGAACCTAGTAGACATACTAGCATACGATTTCCGGACGGATGAAATAAACTACATCCGAAAAAAGACCAAAAACACCAAAGAGGGGGACTCCCTGATTTCCTTTTCCATTCCCGAAGAAGCAAAGCCCATTATAAAAAAGTATATGAAAAAGAATACAGGGAAAATCATATTCGGGAAATACAAGAACTATACCTCCTGCTATAACCTGCTGGCCAGGAAAATCAGTCAATTAGGCAAGGTGGCAGGAATCAGGCATAAATTCACCCTATATTCAGCCCGCAAATCTTTCGTCCAACATGGATATGACCTGGGAATTCCTCTTAGTACACTGGAATACTGTATCGGGCAATCAATGAAAGAAGATAGACCAATCTTCAACTATGTCACAATAATGAGAAAACACGCTGATAAAGCAATCAGGGAAATACTTGACAACTTGAAAAATGAATAATCACATATAAAATAAATCACTAAGAATTTGCATAATAACCAAATGCTTATTATCTTTGTAGTGTCAAATAAGAGTTCTTAATTTTAATGTTTAACTGATGAAAGATGAAGAAAAAAAAGAATTAGAACAAGAGTATGAGAATTTAAAACTTCTCGCTTCATTTCACGAGGCCTATGGGGTTCCTGAAAATGCCAAAGAACGGGAAGCGCTTATAAATGACATACTCGATCGGATGAACGAAATCCAAGAGAAATTAAAAAAGTTGTAATTAACATCCCTCCCTTCGGGGAGGGACAAACATTAAAAGCTATGATAGATTGGAATGATTGCCTGCCAACAAAAGAAATGCAGGCTGACTTTGAAAGATTCAAAGAACTAAAAACCACAGAAGAAAAAGAAGCTTTCAAAAAGGAAATGCAGGATAAATATAATAAACTACCGGAAGCCCAAAAGAAAGCCTACAAAAAAGCATCTGAAGCTGGGCTAAAAGCAACGGTAAATGCCTGCAATGATTATATAGAAAGAGCGGAAGAAGCCATATTACGTGATAAACTTGGAGAATTGCCCGAAGCAATCTCATTCAGTTATATTGCAAAGAAATATTTTGGTAAAAGTAGAAACTGGCTATATCAGCGTATTAACGGAAATATAGTCAACGGGAAAAAGGCTCGCTTTACTGACAATGAACTCAAAACGTTCCTGAACGCTTTGAACGATGTTAGCGAAATGATTCATCAGACATCATTAAAAATCAGTTAAGCTCTTATTTGACACCATCCCTGCATTGAGCCGATGCAGGGATTTTTATTGTCTAATCGAAAAATAATTGTATCTTTGCAACATCAAGATAATACGGACATAATTCGGATTATTTTGGTTTGACTTTGGTGAGGGGGTGGTTCCCCTCACTTTTTTTATATCCACGATCGAACTTTTCATTTATATATTAGTACTATCTTATGTAACCCTTCTTGAGAGTTTGTTGATTCGTGTGTTGTTGATAGGAAGGATTACAAAACAAGGAGGTAGCTGTCTAGCTACCTCTTCTTTATTATTTTCTAGTCTCAAACAGGACGAAGCTGATTAATCATTGAATGAAATAATTTAATATAGTTTTAGTAGTAAATTATATTATGCATTACTTTGATAGTATAAGTGAATGTATTACAATTCTTACATTTCACTCGAAGAACTACTAGTTTCATCATAATCAGGAGCCTGCGGATATCTATCATTTATTAGTTTCCCTTTGTCACCACCAAAATCTTGATAATTTTTACATTCTTTTTTGTATGCTTCTTCAGGTGTATCGGCATAACTAAACTTAAACCGCTCATATCGGTACATTGCTGGATCAGTTTCCCGATCTGCTATGCCATGCTTAATTCGAGTGCGTAAATCTGTATCTGAACGTCCTACATATTTTACAATAAATACACCTCTATCATTCAAATATCCAAATGCATAGTTACCAATTCTATTAGGTTCGATATTAGCATTTATTTCTTCTTCTGTCAAAGCGTACGATACGCCCATGTTTAATGATGCCATAATATTACCATTCTAATTTTGTTCTCAATTGTTCTTTCACTTGCTCTGGGATGATTTTTTTCTCCATCTTATATTTTTCAAGTAACGTTTTTACTCTTTTCTCTGAAAAATCCGCCCGGTTTTTTTTGTCTTTGGCCAACTCTGTCATATATTCAGCTAAAAAACCAAGTCGCCAATAATCTATTTCTATTAAATCTCGATGTTTATTCAAAATACTATTATCCAACCCAGCTGCTTCACCTTTCTTTTCATCTGAAATTTTAATATGTATTTTTTCTAAATCGTTCTCATTCAGAAGAAAACAACTAATCTTCTGAATGCTATCTCGGTTAAGGGCTAATGCAACAATAGCATCATCTATATCTTCTGGAGTATCTGCTTTCCAAACACTTAATTTGTTGTCTCTAGTTCGAAGGTCACTAATAGCATCTCCACAAATATATGCATCCTCTCGATTTACAACCTTTGAACCATTCCATTTGCTTATACCAGTAATCATTCGTATCAACATGGACGTATCTCTTCTACTAGTTCTGATTTTATTTGTTCTGCATAGTCACGAATCCAAGAAGAAGTAAAAGTTGGAGCTGTTTCAAGTGCAGTCAGACAGTTAGAAGTTCTCCATTCTTCTATTACCATTAAGGCAGCTTCTTGAGCCTTAGACTGAGGAGCAGATAAACCGGCTTTTACCATTGGTAATAGCATATCTGTATCCTCTATGCTGACTGTCATTCCTACCACACGTAGCAACCCTGCTAAAACATCTGCATTGTCTTGATAATTTGAAAAAATAGAGTTTAACCATGCATAAGTTACAAACTCATTCTTCTTTATATAACCATGTACTTCTTTAGTAACGTCATTTTCTATACCATCTTCAAAGTCCGTATGCTCTAAGAGCCAAACGAACGTCTGAGTACGTTTAGATAAGGAAAGAAAAAATGCTCTGTTAATTTGGTTGATATCTGTACTGTTCGTTGAGTCTTTAGAAGCTCTTTGAATCACAGAATCTTCACTTGAAAGGCTATCTTCTTCAATAATCTTTGTAGATCCATGATCTTCATCCATACCATCTACAGAATCGGGTGTTGCATATTCAGATGACAGTGAAGTACCTACCATAATTTGAGATGTACTTAACCACGGCATGTCGGGTACTAAAGTTCGCTGGAATTCGGTAAACTTTAAAAGTTCATCAGATACTTTCAAATATTTATTCCTGAATTCTACTGAATAATCAAAAGGAACTGGACTAAACTGTGAGCCTAACTCCTCAAAATTCTTAATAATATCGTATAGTGAATTTGATGCCATAAGTTACATTACTCTTCAAAATACCACGACATAAAATCTGAACAGAAAATAGTCACTTTGTTAAAGAAATCCTTAACAGCAACTGTATCAAAGGTATAATTGGGATTTACTTGTGTATTAATATCAAAATCCAATATATTGACTTCCTGAATAGTATTAATACCATTAGTAACTATTATAGCGTTTGCCGTAGAGAATTTTGATAAATAGTTTGTCTTAACTAAAGTACCATTGATTTCCTCATCAACACGAAATACTTGTGAAAAATCGCAATTATCTACACTGGACTTTTTAAATAAATTTTTAGCATAAATAGTATTGATAAATGTTTTAAATTGAGGAATCTCGCCTATATATTTAAAAGTAGGAGCGATAGCTAAACGATTAGCTTTTACACTGGCCAATTCCATTATTTTCTCAAATACCTTTTGACACTGTTCGGCAAATATTTTAATTGCCTCTTGGGTATATCTAGTATCTGTATTAATTACAATATAATCTACTTTCTGCATTTTGAATACAACTATAATTTTCTCATCAGGTGAAGTCAAAGTCCACTCACCTGGATTAAGAAGCATATTTCTTACCATTTGCGGCCCGCCTGATATAACAGATGGAAGATAATCAGGTAATAATTCCTTCATTTTAAAGATAAAATTCCAATTGAATGCGATCTGTGGCACAAATATACTTCCACGTAGTCTTTCAATGTTAAATTCAAGCATCATAATATTTTATTTTATAATAAATACGTATCGTTATATACTACATATATAACACACAAAAATACTCTTTTCCTTCTATTAGGCATAAAAAAAATAGCTCCAAAGCTTTTTTTTTATTTTTTTAAAGTGTTATTAATAATTATATAGTCCATTCTCGATCATTTTACGAATTAAACATTTTATGTATCAAGAAGTTTTCCATGAATTGTTCATCCAAATTAACAAGAACACTGTTTGAAATAAAATATGACGCTAACGATTTTCACAAAAATCAAATTATTATGCAATTTTTAAACTATATATAAAAACAGGTGATTAAAGACTACCACGTAAACAAATTATAACTCACTCCAGCTCCGATGTACAACCCGCTTAGATTACTATATCCAACTTGTAAACCAATCCCCCAACGCTTCTGTCTCTGCATGGGAATAAGAGTAATAATATCATTATCCCTATATATTTCCATTAGCTCAAGATTAGGTTTATAACCACTAATTACAGCCCGATAATCACCTGTCTTATATTCTTTGCTTGTGATAGGTATAATCACCGGAATTGAATCACTTTCTACGGTTCTGTCGGTCGTAGTATCTATCAAGATAGGTAAATATACCGTATCGATACGTTTCGGAGTTTCTTTTACCGGTTTGGGTATTGTGTCTCTTACCGTGTCCCGGATATGTACGGTATCTCCTTTAATGTACACTGTTGACGGATCGTGTGAATTACACTGCATCCACACGACCACGCCAAGCAACAGGCAAACTAGTATCCAGGGGAGAGTTTTCATATCCCTAAGTATTTACAGATACCCTTCACATGAAGAGAAACAATGGTCCGTTTACCTTCCTCCGATAACAAGAAATCCACATCCTCTTTGTTATCCTGAAACAGATTCTCCGTCAGAACAGCCGGACACTTCGTATGCTTTAAAATATAAAAACTACTCTCCTTATCTGGATCACCGTCTGCCATATCCTTCCGTATTTTCATTCCAAACAAACATTCTTCAGCAGTAGCATACAGACAGTCAGCCAGCTTATCGGCTTTTGTCTGTCCCACACTGGTCCATGCTTCCCAACCACGTGCTTGCATCCAATTTGAACCATTACCGGCTGCATTGCAATGGATAGAAATAAGAATTGCTTCAGAAGTTTTATATTCATTCACTCGCCTACAACGTTCTGACAAAGGAACATCTATTTCCTCTTTCACGACCAGTCCCGCATCAATACCTAATTTACGCAATTCAAATACTACACGCCCAGCAATTTCACGGGTATAGGAGTATTCCCTTAACCTGCCATCTGGAGAACACTTACCCGGAGTATTACTACCGTGACCGTTATCAATCAATATTTTCATATCTTTCCTCTTTATCTAGTTCGTTTTCGATTCTATCAATAATTCCTTGTACATGTGTAGGCGTAGCCCGCTTAAATTCAAAACGTATTACATGGTAAATTATACGAAACCCTTTGTTTCTAGGATAAGCAATAATCAGATTCTTAAATGCGTTCTGAAGATATACATAAGAAAATACATACGTAATAGTCTTAATAACTAACAATGAGTTCTCACCGTCTCCTATCAAGCTCATAAAGGAGAAGACTACCTCAATGATTATAAGATAGAGAAGAAGTTCAACCAAGGCATTTTTAAACTTATCCCACTTAAAGTTTTTACAACGTATAATTGAAACACCATCAGCCCTCATTCCGCACCAAATATTAAATCCAAACATTACAACTAATGCTATAAGAAAACCTTTAGTCGGCGTTAAATAAGCAAGAAGAGAACTGAACATCGAAACGAAAATAATTCGTATCTGGTCTACATTAAATAGCTCATATAACCATCTCATAATATTAATCATAAAGTTACTACCAATATTGAAAACACAGTAATCAGCCCAGGAAGCAAAACAGTAGCTAATGCGTCAAGCCAATCAAAGATGAACCCGCACTTTTTCTGAATGTACTCAACCACTATTGCGGCAATGGCGGTTGTCGTTAAAGAAACAATAGCAGATTTACAGAAATCAATGCCTAATAGAAGGAAACAGAAAACAAGCATTACAACAAAGACGAACATCCCGGCTTTGACGTGTGCCGGTCGGTTAGATTGCAAAAGCCAATCATACAATACTTTTATACCCATACTCATAGCGTTTAATTATTAATAAAATATTCTGTATGGAACAAATGTATTGAGTATAATAACGAGTTTTACAAAAATGGAAAATCTTGGAAATCAATTCTATGATAAATATCTATAAAACAAGACATTATAATTTTCACTTTTTCCATAAATAAAAAAGGGATGCTTGATAAGCACCCCTAAACAACCAACAGATTGAACTATTAATCCGTAAACATATACACGGAAAGATCAACCTTTTCTATTTCGTCTGAAATTGTATCTCCATACATTGTTAGACACACCCGATAACGGTCAATACTTCTTTGAATCTGTTGCAAGGTAGGTTTCTCGGGATATTCCGAACTGGCAAAAGTTACCAGTTCTTCACCATTCTCACTGGTACCAACCACCCGGAAGTGATGACGTACAATCCAAGTTCCGTCCGGCTGTTGCTCGATAGGCTTAGCAATCCCACGCGGTAAGATATTTTTTTGATCCATGTTTTTTGATATGTTTAATTAGTTGTTTTCTATGGTTATATTTATTCTTCAATACAAACTTTTCAAAATGTCCTTCGATATAAACATATTCCCACCATTCAGGAAGTAACATCGCTGCAATTTTACGACGGATATTGTACGTTGCAAAGTGTTTCATCAGGCCATAATAAGAGTTCATTGTACTCACAAACTTCTCAACATACGCTTCTGCAAATCCATTTTCAGCTATTCTATTAAATTTCCTGACAGCGTTATATGTGTTACCAACCACCCTGTTAGATACATAAATTCTACCCGGCAAAATGAACGCCCCAACAAACAAGACTCCTTTCTTATAATGCTGAAGATACAGCTTGCGTGGATGCAACCGTAAAAGGAGTTGTTCTTTCAGGAAACCATCAAGAAGATGGACTTTGGACAATATTTCTTCCGGAGATTTCACCACGATACAAAAGTCATCAACAAAGCGTACATAATGTCTGAATCCCAGTATTTCCATCACGAAATAATCATATACAGACGCCAGAAAGTTGGCTATGAGTTGCGACGGCAGGTTCCCGATAGCCACTCCCCTGTCAGGGTCATTATGAAACAGACTTTTATTACTGGGAAGTTTGTCCCACATGGAGACGGGAGAGCGTCTGATACACTTATTTTGTGGACAATGAAAGATAGTAACGGCTAGAAGGTAAAGCAAACATTCAATATCATCGCCTTTATAATTGTCCCTTACGAATATGTTCAGCATTTCCCATACCAACGATTTCGAGATAGACATGAAGAAACTGAACAGGTCATCTTTGAAAATGTACGCATCGGCAGTATAATTCTCACTGACCTCGACTATCATGTTATTCAGATAGTGCACGGCAGACAAGCATCCCTCACCTTTCCGGCAGTTCTTGGAGACGTTTCCTTGTTCCCGGAAGCGTTCCTCTAAGATCGGCTCGATACGAAGAGCGATCCAGTGATGGACAACACGATCAATGAAAGCGGCGGCAAAAACCTCCCGATATACCGGGTAAGTCCGTATGAATACTTTTGAAAAGTCCGGTACATATTCACCGTAAATAATAGAATACCATAGCCGCACCAATGCGGACTGATAATCATTATAGAACTCAACACAATCCGTACTCGTTCTTTTCTGCCTGGCACAATCTTCGGATGCTTCGAAAATACTGCTAAGAAGTATGTCATAGATTATATTACCTGTTGCGGCGAGGGGACGAACCCGGTTCGCGTTCTGGCGGTTGTTCGTGTTGACGTTGCCGTTGTTGAAGTTCACGTTCCAACTGCTGGAAGCCGTTGCATCCGCTATCTTAGTCTTTCCCGGCTCATCACCGGGGGGATGCCCAATAAATAATTCTAATTGCTCACTCATAATCCCCTTGGCGATTATGACTCCGGCTTTGCGACTTGTTGCGATCCGTTAGCTTTTTGCCGTTGGAGATCTGCAACCGTTTTTTTGTACCAGCCGGTACTTTGCTTACCGATGCTCTCTGCAAGCAGACAGATTTCGGCAGTTTGAGTCAGGCTGGTCAAATGTCGTTCTTCACACACTCTTAGCAGTAATTTCAATGCATCAAACTCACACAAAAACTTCATCAGATAATCTGCACGGTGCTCAAGGTTCATATCTGTATTTGCATAACGGATATATTCGCAACAATGGACGGCAAGCATCATCAACTCCGTACCAAATTCATACCGGAACGCCTTGGGGAATTGTTGCCGGGCATCAATGATAAGGTTCAGAAGCTTATACATCGAATTTGATATAGGAAGGTCTTGTGTAAGTGCCATGTTAATTTTTTGATATTTTAATGTATGTATTAGAGGGCGCAAAGTTAATAACTGTAAAGCAATTAACACAATTTTAGCACAAAAAAGTGAATCTGAAAAGCCCCTACCGGGGCTTTTATTTAGCTAACTCTCTAAGGGATAAAGAATTAAAGGGATAAAGTGTTTATTGCGGCGAGGGGACGAACCCGGCCCGCGCTCTGGCGGCGTGCCGACGTTGCCGCCGTTGAAGCCCACGTACCAACTGCTGGAAGCGTCATATTCGGTACTAGACCAATACCAGTCGTTTGTAAATATATTTTGATTGCCAAACATAGAAGTTATGAGCTCATTGATTTCGGTTTTATACTTGGCCATAAGCATAAGTTCACCCAATGCGGGCAGGTTCCACACGGTTGTATCTTCAATTCCATCAGATTCAAGCGTACAGGCTTTATAGGCTCTGGCAACTTCGGCGGCAGGGGCGCCGACAGTTCCCTGGGTGTCCTTGACGCCTGCAAGGGTTTCTATTATAACATCGGTATTTTCCTTGCCGTCGAAGGTATCATAGAGTCCTTGGTTACCACTGCCGTAGTTTTTCAGGCCGCGTAGGTCGGTACCGTAGCCACCCCATTTGAACGTTTTATTGCCGCCTGCGTCAACGCAGTCGCTTTTGGCGATAATGAACTGGTGGCATTCGGCGCGAAGTCGGATGCCGATACGGATATACTTGGAGCGATTATTCGCGCTCATGGAGTTCCATTCGGAAGCCGTGAAAAAGACTTGTTCACCGTCTTCAATCCGGAGCGTAGCCAAAGAAAGGTCAAGAAGCGTACCTGACCATTGCATATATTTGGCGATGTCGCTTGCGGGGGTGTTTTCATTCACGGTTGTAAAACCTATTGATTTTAAGGCTTCTATCTGGTCTTGTTTATTCAAGCGCAGAAGCATGGCGTTGGCGATATTTTTATCCATTTTATTGTATAATATTAAGTTAATACTATTCGGAAGCAACAGCTCTCACATGAAGAAGGGCTGAATTTTTGTTTTGATTCGTAATACGCCCGGTATTCAGTTCGAACGCCCAGGCGGAGTTAGTATCCCAAATTGTTGATGACCAGTAGTATTTATCAGTCATCAGCATACTGTCACTACTCCAAAAGGTACGCATCATCTCATTGATTTTATCGCGGTAGCGGTACATCAGAAGCATTTGGCCAGATGAAGGAAGGAACCAGTTGGATTCATCCTCGATACCGTCACTTTCCAAAGTGTAGGCACGGTATGCACGGGCGGCTTCGGCAGCCGGCGCACCGATTACACCGCTATTGTTTTGGTCTTTCAGGCCGGTGATAATCAGGTCGGTATCTTCCTCACCCGTGAAGCAGCCGTACATGGCACCCAGTCCTTTTTGGTTCAGGCCGTCTATGGCTTTACCCTGACCGCCCCAATAGAAGGTAGTAGTCATATCGGCATTATAGCACTCCTGGGCGGCGATTACGAAGGAGTGTCCATGGGCACGGATACGAAGCCCGCGTTTGATATACAGTTGCTTATTAGCGAGCGTAAGGGAGTTCCATTCGGCAGCAGTAAAGTATGCCTTGGAGTTATCCGAAATACGATTACAGGCAAGATGCAGATCAAGCAGACCGGCGGCCCACTTGATACGTTGTCCAAATTCAGATGCGCGGGAATTCTCGGTGACATCCGAGAATCCAACGGCGTTCAGTGCTGCTACTTGTGCCTGTTTGTTCAAGCGAAGCAGCGTGGCGCTTTGTTCATTAGTCATAGTTACTTGTTTATTAAATCATTAATATCCATATTGTCTTCAGCAAACCGTTCGAGATATTCTTCGTAGGTTTCGCCGTTATAATATTCAAGGACTTCATTGATGTTGTCCAGTGTTACGTTCTCGTAGTACGGTTCACCGCCGTAGGATTCGTTATTGAACCAGTTTATCAGGTCGATATAGGCATCGATGACGGTAAGGATGACAAGGCTGTCGATACCGGATTCAAGGGATTCGATTTCATCCGTTTCACGGATAACTGTCAGTTCATACGTGCCGTTGACTACCGGTTTATCCTGTCTGTTGCCGTCCTCATCCATTCCGGCAACTCCATATTCGAGAATGGCAAGAAGCTCGGAGCCGTCAGCCTTCAGGGTCATGTTCGAGATACGGAGCATGGAAAGTTTACGGGATGCCGTTTGTGAAGCGAGGACGTCACGGAGCATCTGAATGGCGTCAAGTTTAGGCGACGTTTCAAGACGCAGGCGTTGGACGTTCGGCATGGATTCTATTTGCAGGCCGGACGGGGCGGAAAGACCTGTATAGGTCAGTTCAGGAAGACCGACAAAACGGAGGCTTGTCATTGTTGGTGGAAGAGAGATGTCATTAATCGGAGAAGTCTCTGCAAGAGTGATGTTCTCCAGTTTGCTACCGGACGCATTGATATGGGCGATACGTGGGCATTTGTCGGTAACGAGCGTAGCGATTTGTGTGTTCCGGATATCGAGTGATACGAGGAAGGGCATTTCGCCGCAGTTCAGCGAGGTAAGCGGTGCGTAAGAACCGATGGATTGTTCTGTATGGGTGTCAGAGCCCAAGATAAGGGTTTCCACAAGTTGCATGGCGGAGAAGCTCACCGTACTTGACAGGGAGATTTCAGACAGGTCGAGCAACTTCATGCGGTCAGCCTGATAGATATACAGCAAGGCACCTTCCTCATGTGAGAAGTTGGTGAATACATATTCTTCGCCCGCTTCAAGGAAGCAGCTTTCGGAAAGGTTGCCGCTAGCGTCATTGCCGACACCGAAGTAACCGTTTTTAGCAGCGACAATCCGGATGGTGGCGTTTGATTTGGAAGATACGCGCCCGGAAATTACACCGCTGAAGAAATCACCGGTTTGGAAATAGCCGTCACGAATACGCCAACGTCTTTCGATGAAAGACGGAAGGGCGGTAAGTCCAAGACCTTGCAGGGCATAGAAGTAAATAGCATCAGAGGTGGCGGTATAGGAGATGTATTTCCGTTCACCGTCGTAAGAACTAACCAGTTTCTGCCATTTTTTGAGCCGTTTGTCAATGAAGAAATGCGTAGCTCCTTCGGGTGAGAACGGGTGCAGGGTGACGCCGTCAATGGTCGCCTGAACGTTACGCATGGCGGCGGCAACGGTACGCAGGGAGAGTTCCGTACCGGATGAGTCAGTCCACACTACTTGCTGGAGATAGATGTTATTAAACAGAACGGAGCCGTAGCCAGCATAAGGGTTAGTGAATGTTTCATCGCTCGTCCGGTTGGGGTCCACCTCGGCGTCAACCGTGCAACCACCGTCGTTGTCCTTGCTATTGAGCGTATCGCAGTCATAGATTTTATTCAGGTACATGCGCATGGCATCCTCGGAGCTGTACACACCGTCTGTTACGGAAGCATACTCTTCCAAGAACCACATCGGCTGCATATTCTTGGCGCGTTGGTCAGTGGCGGCAAGGTAGTCGGTGAAGATGTCATAACTCAAGACACTTTCTGGGCAGGCGTATTTATACAGGTTTTCCTTCCATGTTCTTTGCCAGTTCCCGCCTTTGGAGTAATCGCAGGAATCACAGAAGCGCAACCATCGGTAGAGGTTATAGGGCACTTTCTTACCCAAAGCGTAATCAATGGCGAGCTGGTCATCATCGACAAGCGATTCAAAGTAGTAAGTCCATGCCGGGAAGGTATCAGCAGAGATAGTTCCGTTATCCACGAGTTTTTGAACCCATGAGGACTTGTCCGTTTTCATGGCCATCATATCCTGAACAGAACCGACGCCCTGAAACCAGTCCATACCTTGGTAATTAAGAAGTTCGAAGCCTTCAACGGGATTAAGGACATCACCGGTGACATTCCATTTGCCGTTTTCATACTTCATGGAACCGGACTGCTTTTTCCATGAGCCGTCCTGATACCTCATTATTCGGTACGAACTACCGCAATATAGGGAAAGCAGGTACACGCTGTCCGTATCGAGTCCGTCAGTCTGTTTGAAGCGTATCTCAATTGCGTCTAAAGTTTCGTCAGGAGTACCGAAGAACTCTATGAAGTCACCATAATTCAGGCAACCTTTATTATAGCCGGGGGTATCTTTGAAACCGAGGGCGAACTGTTCCCCTTTGTCTTCTTTCCAGTTGCCTTTGGCATGGAAATAGACGTTTTGCAGGCTGTCATCCTTACACCGATAGGTGGCTACCGGGTGATTGGCGGTGGAGTGGTTCATCTGCAAGCCTTCGATATGCAAGTCACCGCTGTCAAATGTTCCGTCAAATGCACGTTGGACAGGTGTCATATAGTTACCACCCAAGGCACGGTATGTAACGTTCATCATTTCACAGGCGCCGCAGTCGTTCGCATTGCCGGAATCGGAGTAATCGACTTTTACGGTAATGACATCGACCGGGATTGTATTATCACCGACCTGTACTTTGTTGATGGCAGCCAAGGCTATTGCACGGCGTCCTTCCTCCGTCGTATCGTCCGGATTAAGTAGTATGATTCGAGTGTCCTTGTTTTTGCCTTTACTCTTGGCGAGGTAGTAGCGTTTATTCTTTACCGGGCGTTTGGCAGAGGTGGTTCCCTGGTTGCGGGTTTGGACACTCACGGCCTTGAAATTACGCCACGGGCGTTCGGGGTCAAAGTAATAGAGCGTGATGTATATCTTCGTACTAGTGGAAGTGGTGCCGTCCAGTGCTTCTATATCGGAGCCTTCATAGGGGCATTCGACAATGTAAGGCATACCGCGTGAATAGATTTCGGCAGCTGACGGGCGGCTTTGGGTACTACCCTCGGCTGTCTGGCTTTTAAGGACGTCCTCAAAGGCGTATTCCTTCACCATTACCTCTGTATCGGTCAGACGGACAAGGTAGTTCTTGAACGCCTGTGCCCATTCCATATAGGAGTTCCAGGCCATCATGTAATAAAGATACAAATCACCCAGTTTGCCGTCCATCGTTATATACTTGGTTTGAATCAGGGAGCCGCCGCCCGGAACATAACCAAGACAGGCGACTTCCTCACCGTTGAGGAAGAATTTCATCATGGAATATCGTGTGCCGTCACGTTCGACGTAGTTGCTTGCAGGTTCAACAACTACGGCTACGGTTATCTTTTCACCCTGCCGGTAGGCGCGTTCTTCACGACGGGCGACACCATTGTTACAGAAGATGCCGACCACCCGGCCGGTGACATAGAAGCCGGCACCGGACGTTTCGTCATAGCAGCTAAGGAGCAGGGCATCATCATCGGTCACGTTCTTGGAAGCGAAAGCGAACTGGATGGCGGCACCGTTGGATTCGATGGATGAGCCGGCAAACGGGGCATGGTTTAATGACACGCCCACATTCTCGGCTACGCGAAGGCAGTTCTCACCCAAGAATGTGCCAAAACCGTTGGTAGTCCAGTTGGCACCGTCCACTTTCATTTCATAATTACCGCTGACAATGCTATGGTCAGTTTCCTGATTGGTACGGGATGAGAAGTCAAAGTTATAGATGGCGCCTTCTTTTATGGCGGCGTCAATGGCGGAACCGCTAACTGTCACCCGGACAGGTTCGCTAGTCACGTCCTTGCATACGGCAGTATAGTTGACCGTATCGGTGCCGTCAGCCTTGTAGCCCTGCAGTTGTTGTTTGACCTGATAGGTTTTGTTACGACTGGCAGCAATTTGTGTTACCTGCACGTTATTGGCTTTCACGCTGACGGGTGAAGTCATTTCCAACGGGTCATAACAGGCAACATCAAGTTCTACGGTTTCGTACAGTCGGACTACTCCACCGTTTTTATCATCGTATCTCAAGGCGACAAGAGGTATGGAACTATTCGGGTCAATTACCATGACAGCCGTGTAAATGACATTTCCTTTCACTCCGGATGCGACATCCGTTCCTTGGATGCGCAAGGGATAGGTACCGTGTTCTAGGCCGAGGGAAGCAGGACGGATTACGACAGAGTGCGAGTAGTTGTCATTGACAACGGCGGTAGACAGGGATTGCCATTCACCGTTAATCTTGATGTCAACCTGGGCACTGATCCCTTTATCAGAGGTATTGTTTCCGAACTTATAGAGTGGAAGGCTGAAACTTTCAGTTGTCGGAGTAAGCAGAGTTTCAGGGGTATAGTTGAGTACCTGCACACAGGTACAGGTAATATCAACAGCTGTTACATTGACATTCTTGGAACCGGTGTTGCCGCTTTCGTCAGTGGCTATCAGCTTGAATTTCCGAGTACCGGCAGCCGTAAAGTATGTGGTGAAGTCCAGTTCAAAGGAGAAGTCCTTCATGTCACCGGAAGATGCTTTGTTGACGGTTTCAGTCCAGACGGTAAGCCCGCTTTCACGGTCTACGAGTTCCAGTTTCTCAATCAGGTTGTCAGAGGATTCGACACCGTTCGAGGTCACGGAACGAATGGCGGCAAAGGTTCGTAGCGTGGAGCCGTAAGAGCCATAGACAGGTGTCGACTGGAAAGCAATGGCAACAATGGTACCACCAGTCTGACCGCCGCCACCCGTGCCGATAGCGAACTGCACTTCATCGCCAAGGGTTTCACCGGCAGCGTTCTTCATCTGAAGTTTTACAATGCCTTCTGTTTCCACGTTTACATCGAGGTTGGCCGGAACATAGGCATAGGCGCCACCAGTTGAAAAGGCGTCCTTTCCCCCTTCCGCCGGTTCATCGGAAGTTTCAAAAACGGAACCGCCACCACCATTCCCGAAGGGTTTCCAAAGAGAAGGGGTCGCAAAATCGGACACAGCACCCTGGAACTGCCGGGTTTCCATTTCATACTCGCCTGTTTTGTAAGTAATGATGAGACCCGTTCGCTCATATTTGACGCCAGATTCCTGTTGATAGGACACAATGGCGGCAATAGCGGTTTCAAGGGTATAGTAGCCGTCTTTCAATGGGCGGATCTCATCAACAATGACGATGGGGTGTGTTACATCGTCAGCGGGCGTGCCGCTCTTCATATCCTCAAGGGCTTGCTTATCCTCGGCGGACAAAAGGCCGGCTTGTTCAAGGGTAGCAGAAGGCAGACGGAAGCTGTCATCCGTTTCTTTACCGGTTGTTTTGGACACTTTCTTAAAATACACATTGAGATAGGAAGCGTCAGACAGGACGGAGAAAGAACCCGGTTTGATTATATCGGAAGGGATATTTTTCATTGTATCTTCCAAAGACTTTCCACGGTTGCCGGGGAAGGCTTCTTCTTTACCTTCTCCAAGAGACAACGGTTCAGGCAAGTATTCGGAAGGGACTTTGTTTTCTTCGTTCAAAGGAGCGATACCGTTCGCTTTTCCTATCCTTTCCTCAAAGTCATTTATTACAGAGGTCCATTTGCCCCATGTAACACTCCCACCGGAAACAATACCGATTCGTGAGATAGTACAAACTGTACCCAAATACACGCCTTCTGCATTGTCTGACATGGTAGCCAGTTGTATACACGAAGTGAATGATTGACAAACCTTATTAAGCTCCAACCGTTCAATTTGTATATTTACAGGAATCTTAGACGAATCAACAGACAAAATACACCGATAATTCCCAATAGAAGAATCCCCGGAATACATTGTTTTTAATTTATCTTTAAAGCTACCAATAGTAGTAAAAGAGCCAATACTTTTAAATGGGTCAGTCAAAGGATTGGATTTATCAGACACTCCTGTTATACGTTTCAATAATTCGGCGTCTCCATCCGATAAATCTTTTGCAATCTTATTGACATTCTCCACTAATGCATCAAAATCACCATTCACCATTTTAGCAATGGTACTTGAAAGCAAATCAATAGATATTTTCCGACCACCACTAACTTCAACATACATATCTCTAGATAGCTCTGTTGTATCAGCCAGTTGTTCTATTGTAAGACTGTTTGTCTTCAACGCTTGCAGCACAAGGCTAATAATTTGTTGTTTCTCTGACTCTGTCATTTTATTCTATCTTTATTGTTTAAAACTATTATATTAATTTGATGACGGATCAGAAACTTCATCAGAAGCAACAGGTAACGTATCAACAAATTCACCGTCCCAAGTCACCTCATAATAAGTCCTATCATCAGTTCCTTTCAAGAACTCTAATATACCTCCTGATAATAAATCAATATCGTATGAACTTCCCTTTTGAGAAAATTGAACTTCATTCGAATAACCTCCCAAGACAACTGTAATCTGATTAACTTCCGAAGTTACGACACCAGCGCTTGTGAGATTAAAAGGTATCATGAACGTCACCCCACTATTAGCCGGTTTATCCAAAATCACTTTACAACTATAATTATGAGATGTAAAAAGACTAGTCATAATCTTCTGATAATGCACATACAACTTACCGGTGATTACTGACGTATATTCTTCTACAGCTTCACCACCAGACTTTATGCTCCTCAACTCTCCACTGTCAGATGTTATCCTATAAGTATCATTTTGAATTCTTCTTATAGACATTTGGTTGTTCCACTCCAAAACAGGATTAATCGTTTTTACCCTCTGTAACATTTGATTGAATACAAAACTCTTCAATCCTTCGATTTGCTGGTTAAGTTCCGGAACATTACTTTCCTTTCTTGCATATCGAATACCATCAAAGTAGACGTAATTACAGCATAAGACACGATTCAATAATTCAGCAAACCATACAGGGCATCCCATCCCATTTCCAAGCGTGAATAATATAGTTGTATATTCGTGGCTGAATAGCTCAACAATATCCTCATCAGAAGTCACGAACTGCTCATTATCCACACCGAACGTCCATCCGTTATCTTTGAAACCACCAGGAACTCGAAAATCAAAAAAGTATTGCATCCCATCTATCCACCAGACAGCATCAAGACGCTGCTTATTATCTTTCATTGAATACTGAATAAGGCTGGTTTCTGATAACTCACACTCATCATCCGTAACTTTAAAAATCTCACTCGTATTCCCATTAACTGTTACAGTATAATATCCACATGGAAGCAATGAAATGTTATAGAAATAGAGAATCTTATCATCATTCATCTTCCATGAGCTTAATGATACAAGTGTAGATATATTACTTAAAAGATTATTAATGTAAACAATAGGCTCCTGCTCTTTGGGTGTCAAAATCAATTCAACAAAAATCCTGTCTGTACGTGCGAATAACTGCACATATTTACTTTTCGCTCCAAATTTATCGGTAGACGGAGAAAAAAACAGTGGGGTAAACGGACTTATAATCATATTCTAGGCTTTTGTTATTGAACGGACAAATAAATCATACTTCACTCCCTCGTTTCTCTCAACTGTACTACTCACCTCTTTGATGTAACCTTCGTAAACAAGGCCACCTTTTTGAATCTTAATCGTTCCATCATCTGTTTGTGGAATATCCTCATCAAAGGTTGTAAATGAAACATCTCCACAAGTGACCAAATGCTCTTCAAGTATAAAGTCATCAGTTAATTTCACATCATTGACTATAACATTGCTATTCCCATCCGAAGAAGCATAATGAAGAGAATCAGCGAACATGCCAATATACTTAGCATTAGCTTTCAACATAGCTTTCTGCCAATACATAACATTAAACATTGCATCAGGATTTAGAACACCTGCAATCTTCCAATCCGCATTCCTTTCTAGTACATATTCCGCTTTCCCAATAACCTTATTATAAGCGAGCATTGCGCCAACGATAAACACATCATTATCACTTTCGTTATCAGTAGAACTACTTCCCCTTTTCTGTGACACGATTTCCAAGCCATAAGCATCTGCACGATAAGGGCTCACTAACTCTAGTGTATTATCTGTTACTTGCAATCCAGTAGTATATTCAGCAGTAAATCGAAATTCATCACGACCATTCAAGCATTCATAATCAACTTTATCATAACCAACTTTAACTCGTGCATATATCCTAGAACTGTCTACTTTAAATTGAAAATCTGAAATGTTTCTTGATATATTCTTATTACCATTAAAAGTAAATAAGCTGTCACGATGGACAAACTTTACAATATCCCCCTCAATCCTCTGAACAAAGCCAAAACAGGCTTCCATCCAGTCTACAAACTTCGTATATGAGGTATATAATTTAGCAGACAATATCCCACGAATACTTTCGGCAGCCAAAATAAGGCAATTGTCCAACCGATTGTCTACACCGGAAGCTATCTCGCCTTTTATACCCTCTTTACCACCATTCATACTTTTGAGCAAACTATTCAGAACAGTAATAGGTTTTACCACATCTATATTGATAGGTGATGCTATTGAAGTCCATTTTATCTGTAGTGAATATTTAGAAAAATACACCTTTCCAAGTCCGTTAACATTCATATTACCTATCGGATCATGTATGACAAATTGAAGACATTCACCATCTTGAAGGTCTATTGCATAGACATCCCGATATTGTTCGGGTCTATAAGTGTCTTTTTCTGTTGTATGTGTATTTCCTGAATAATCGGTATTTATCCAACTCGCAATAGTGCTTGTGGTACCGTTCCCATCAACTTTAGCAAGTGTCAACATTACATCTCCTCTGCCTAAATAAAAGTTAAATTCGGGGGTTATATATACCTTGACTGGTTTATGCGCCCTTAAAAAAGCAGGTACAGAAGTATCTAAAGTCACAGAATTTATTTCTACAGGACTATCTGATTCTGGTAAGTCTTTTTCTACGACTTCCAATGGAAGAGACTGGAATATAGTTTTTCCTGTTATATCTCTTGAGAAATCAACATATTGCCCTCCATCTTCTAAAGAGTATCCACCACATATATAGTTCGCGTAGTAATTAAACGGTAGTCTATCATAATAAAGCTGATATGTATCTTTTATCTCATCTACCGAATATTCGTACTGCGTTCCTTTGTTAGCCTTTATGATATTAGCGACACTATCATCTATCGAATTAATAGAAACAGTATTTCCATCATAGGTCAATGAACCGAAATCCAGTCGGCAACTGAAGAATTCTTCATAAGTATGAGAATTAGTTATAGTATAAACAGTGATACTAGCATTAGAAGCCAGGTATTTGCTCAAATACTCCTCCAATATGAGAACATAGGCTTCTCCAACAAACTGGAACTTTGAAGTAAAAGTTCTAGTTATCCCCTCAAGCCCGGAGCGTTTACGGGAAAACTTTATTTCATCCCAATTCTGAATACAAGATTTGGGAATATTATAGGAAATACTATCAACGGTAAGCACATATTTACAAAGCATTTTAACTCCTTTTGAACGTTCACGAGCAAATATATAGAAAAAGCCAACCGGTTTCCCGATTGGCTAAATTCTTGAAAATTACGATTTGCCAAAACGCCACATAACCAATTGATTTTCAAATCAATACTTATATCAAGAAATAAAAATGACTTTTCAATTAATCCCCTTAATACTTATCGTTTACTACATCAAAACAATTTAACGACTTCTCCACATATTTTACTTATCTATTCTCTGCCACTGTTTCCATACCACGTGTAGTATAAAAGCTATTGCTCCTGCTATTAAACCATACCTAGTAGCTTTCATTACATGAGTACGAGTCACGGTTTTGTCATTTAGGTAGCCTATTCCCAATGTAATACAAAAAACAACTATAGCGGTCACTATTCCTGTGGACGAGGCGGTCTCGCAATCAAATAACAGTGATTCTTTAGTACATGGTCGGTTCGTTTCCCTCACCTTTGAATAGGAAATTTCACTCTCTAGTACCCGACTTGCTGTACCCTTCGGTACAAGACCATCCCTTTCCTTTTTACTCAATTCCCTGCGCAAAGGTTCGGCTAACTCTCTGTTAGTAACAATATATTGATTGGGATAACCATTTCTCTCTTGTATTTTGTCAGCCGTCCTTTTTGCACTCAAGCTACATTTACATTGATAATCTACACCATCTACCCGTACATCAGGACCGCCCCATTTATTAGTTTTTCCTATTCGCGCATCTACTACCTTTCCTTTTTTACGTTCTGCACGGCTGAATAGATCTTCAAAAGTTTTACCACCTCCTGTACGATATCCTTCCTTGCTCTTACAATTATATTCAGTAGTATTCAGATTCCTTTCTGTCCGAGATGCCGCACATACCATGGTCACAGTACTGACACTCACCAAAAACACTCCTTCCGCTATATTACTGACGCCTTTATGTATCGGTGTAATAGTTCTATCATCTTTGATAAAGTAACTTCCAAAAGCGAGATGCTCAATACAGACATCGCATCCTTTTGCTCTCAACTGACGACTTACGTCTTCCCGTTCTCGCACATTTCCAAATTTTATTAATACTTTCATTTTATAATTTTATCTTTAAATATAACATAAAACTCCTTTTTTCATGGGAAGCTATAGGAATTTTCATAACTCCTAAAACGCACGAAACCAAAACATGACATTTTAATTGTCATATTCTGGTTTCATTTATAATAATGCTCTTATAGCTAAACTACTGAACTGCTCTATTTTACATTTTAAATCCTCCTTTCCTTATACTTTTGCGAAAATAATATATATTTTTAAATAATACAATACCTCAATCTTGAAAAACAGATAAATCTTTATTCTACAATTTGAAATTCAACACTATTTAAGCCATATAACAATTGATTTTTCTACTGCATGGCAGATTTTTATTAACTATAAATCCGGTTAGTATGAATCTCACACAACTTACTCAATACCTAATAAAACAGCTTTATTAATGAGGATTCAAAGCTTACAGTCCGCTATCATTACAATATAAATTATACAGGCCCCTTGTAGATTTAATTCATAGAAAAAACAGTGGCAACCAATATACGGTCACAAAATTTTCAATCTTGAAACTTCTGAATTCCTACTTATCAACATCGAAATTAAAAAAGGGTTATAACTGGGCTTTGTAATACCTTTGCCTTTATTAGTTGTACTGGCAAGAGTACTAGTATAACTTTTGTGAAGTTTTTCTTCTGAAACCTTTTCAAACGCTATTTAACAGTTTAATAGTTTATTTCCTGAAGTATAAACTTCCGAGCAGAAGAAATACGACTTCTTACAGTTCCAACAGGAATGTTCAGGATTTCACTTATCTCATCATATGAATACCCACTAGCATAATACATCACACTATCAATACAACGGGATTTTTTAGCACACCGTTGTATTGTGGAAACCAAATCATCAAACAGTATTGAATGAGCTGTACAGTTAGAAATGGCACTTCCGTCTACCATATCAAGCCCTGTAAAATGTATAAGGGAATTTCTATTGTATCTTATTATATAAGTATTCCTCATTATAATAAGGCACCACGGTTGAAGTGGTTTAGAACAATCAAATTTATCACGATTCACAAGTAGCTTATAAACTGTATCACCGGCTAAGTCTTCAGCATCTTGCATGGAACAGCAGAATTTTCTTGCCACCTTTAATATCCAAGGATATATTTCTGATAATTCCTTTTCAAAGTCCATTGTCAGCCCTCCTTATTAGGTGTATCTTCGGTTCGCCATTAATGCACCTTTCCACATATTTCCGGTGCATGATACTTTGTTCGTGCATTTCCTTAGCAGAACGCTCGATTGAACTAATAAGAGTGCCTATATCGGGGGGCAATAAGGCAATCATTTTTTTTACCTCGGACACTTCTGCCGTTATCCGATTACACTTCGTCTCTAATGTACGTAATTCTGACAATAAAACATTGTATAAATGCCTATTTATACAATGGATGCTGTTTTTTCTATTCATAAAAAAGTCGTTTGTGATTCTAAAGGAGATGTACAAACGACTGTATGAAATAATTCGCTTTAATTAAAAATTAATCGAATTACAGCATATATGTAATACCAATATTATCATGTGCTTCTTTTTCTGATCGATATTTCAACATCAGCTTGATGAACGATATTCGCATAGACAGCAGCATTAATTACGCGGGAATCAATACTCATTTTAAAGAATGTCATTAGAAAAGCAATCTCTGCATCAAAAGAAGAACGAATTTGTTCAGGAGTAGCCTTACTTCCTTTATGTTCCTCACTGCGTCTCTCCTCATTCCGTTTTTGCTCAAAAATTGCAGAATGAAGTAAATAATCAAGCTTCGATATAACTTGCTCATCACTCATATCCCGGATATCTACATTTAGTTGGCCCAACACCTGACGAACATCATCATAAAAGCCAAGAGAAACAAGAGTCTGACATATACGAAGGCTCAATAGTTTGGCACGTTCCTTCACCATATCCTCTTTGTCCATAATCATAGCCTGCATACCTGAAGGATTAACAATGCTTCTGTATTCGATAATTAATTTAGATGCCATCTCTTTAAGCATGCTTTCAGACACAGATCCGCGACCCGAAAGCAAACAAGCATAGTTTCCACATGAAAGCTCAATGAAATCATTCAATGTTATCTGATTTAATCTTTCAATCATAGCTATTTCAGTTTAGACAACTTATACAGTTCAAAATCACGGTTAGACGCATCCTGACGCTGCATTTTAAGACTCTTCATCAAAAGGAGATTTGTTCTATCAACTCTTTTTTCTAATCGGGAATAATCATTGAAAACAATGGTGTCACCGGAAGAAGATGCAAAATATGTCGGTGAAAATGTAGGAAAGTCCCAATCCGGCATATCAAAATTAGAGATATCTACCTTATCAACATCAGGAAAGACTTGTGCACCTTTAGGAATATCAACTAAAGTTGGAGCATCAGGAGTAATCCATGCTTTTCCAGAATACATGATAACCTCATGTTTACCAGCATCACCAACTAAAGCGGTACCGCCAGGATGCCTATCATTACCTTTAGTACCGTCTGCATAGGAAGGAATAGGAGTTGCAAGAATAGTTGCAACCTGAATTGCTCCCATGGCACCAATAACAATAGATAAAGGAATATTCGGTAAAGCTTCAGTTATTGCCAGTGCAGTGGCTATTCCAGCTTGAGCGACACTAGTCGCCTTTTCCCAAATGGCTTGTTTACGTGCCATTTCTTGTTTTTGTTTTTCTAGTTCAGCATTTTTTGCTTCTGTCAAAGATTTTGCAGCACGTTTACGCGCTTCTGCTTCTTCTTCGGAAATAGCACCTGACTCTGCCAGTTTATCAACCCGTTCAACATCTTTATCATATTTTTCATCATTAGCATCCTGCTCTTCCTCTATCTTATCAATTTGAGCATCATAAAGTGTAGAAACAAGATTTCCAATAGTCCCTACAGCTTGTGATGCAGTTTGCAACCATTTTTTGAGATTCTTTTGGCGTTCTTTTAACGCTTTATCTTCAGCTTTAGTAATATTTTGAATAGCACTTATCTGTAATTCTGCCTCCTTTTTAGCGAGAGCAGCCTTCAAAACATACAACTGAGTAACAATCTTAGTACGTTCTTCAGCAGTAATATTCTCAACGGTTAATTCCAGTTCCAAAGCTTCAATCGCTGCTTCAGTAGTCTTATGTGCATATTCAAGTTGTAAATTGTATTCCTCTATCGCATATTGCTCTTCTGTTATTAGCTTGGATGCTAACTTCTTTTTAAGAGCAAGCATATCCATTACATACGCAGCGTCACGTATCTCTTGCTCATGGGCTGCATTTTCCGCAATCAATGCTACCTGATCAGAAGCATACTTTCCGTAAATCTCTTGTTTTTTCCTAGCATATTTTTCATCTATCAATATTACATCTTCACCTGTTTTCTCTGCTGCATCAATTTCTGCTTCACGTTGCAATTCTAACTGGTGCAATTTCAAATCAAGTTCTTCCTGGGACCCCTTTTTTACAACAGCAAGAGCGTTCTCAACATCCTTCTTCTCACGATCAGAATTATACTTAATAGTAAACTCATCTAGCCTTTCCTGCATTTCCTTAGCTAAATTCTGACGTGTAGCAATTTCCTCTTTGCTATTACCCTTGACGGCAGCAATCTTCTTCGAGTAAGCAACACCAATTTTAGCAAGTTCTTTCTCCAGTCCCTCATCCATAAGAGCTAGTTCTGACTCCTGATAAGTTTCATGAATTTTCAGCTTCTCTTTGAGAGCTTTTTCCTGTTCACGTTTTTCTTTATCAGTAAGGACTGTTATACCTGAACCATTTTCGTCGTTACCCTTTGGACGGAACTTTTCTGCAATCACATCAAGTCCACGATTAAACTCATCGCTAGATGCTATTTTGAATAAGTTTTTAGAAAATTCCAACTGAGCCTTATCCGCTTTTTCTGCTTCCGACGTGTAATAGCCAAACATTTTAGCAGCACCATTCTTTATCCAAGACATATCTTCAAACTCTGATGTTGCATATTGAGCACGAGTTTTCATCCGTTTTAAAGCTTCTCTCTCTTGGGCCGTTACTTCAATACGTTTATTTTTCATTTGAATAACAGCTTTTGTGTATGCTTGTTCCTCTGTATCACCAGCATCAATAAGCCTCTTATATTCTGCCTGAAAATCTTTTTCTACTTCCAATAACTTTTTGTTCGCATCTTTTTTTGCAAGTGTTCTAAAATTATAATCTATCTTTTCTATTTTTTCTTCAGGAGATTTCAAATCATTGGCGATACCTCTTATTTTATCAGCCATCCAATTAAGAAACTCCTTAGCAGGTCCCGTTGACTCGGAGAAAGAAAGCATAAACGCTTCCCATGCTGAAGATAAGTTAGCAAGAGCTCCATGAACATTATCTCCCATCGTGTGAGCCATATCGCCCAATTCACGTTCTACACCAGTAATCTGTTCTCTAAGTGGTAATATTTTATCAACAGCGGTGAGAAAGGCATTAAAAGCGGCAACACTACGCTTATCAGTTAATTCAAGAGTAGTATTCAAGTCTACCCCTTTTTCTTTTAGCGATTTCAATCCTTCAACTAACTCAGGCAATGTTTTAACGGGCTTACCTAACGCCTTTGCCAGCTTTCCATTACTATCAGCTAAATTTAGAAAAACATTACGGGTAGCAGTAGCAGCCATTGAAGCATCAAAGCCGGCATCCGATAATTTACCCAACAAAGCCAAAGTATCTTCAATACTGAAATTAAAGGCTTTTGCAACCGGTCCAACAATTGGTAATGCAGTAGCGAGATATGAAAACGACAATGCGCTTTTGGTTGTTGCGACAGCCATCGCAGACACGTATCTTTCAGTTTCTCTTGTATCAGCATTAAACATACGAAGAGAAGCACCTGCCAATGAAGCCGCATCTGCTAATTCTGCCCCGGTAGCTTGTGCAAATTTTAGAACGTGCTCTGTTGCATCTAATATTTCTTTTCGAGTAAAACCTAGTTTAGCAAGTTCTATTTGCAAATCCGTAGCTTCGGATGCAGTGTATTTCGTTGTAGCACCCAAACGTTGAGCATCCGCAGTTAACTCCTTCACTTTATCAGAAGTGGTTCCTAATATTGCAGCAAGCCTACTATTAGCTAATTCAAATTTAACAATATCACCTACTCCTTCACGCAGTTTTGTAAATAAAGCAACAACTCCACTAACAACAGCTTGTGCACCAATATATCCAGCAGCCCACCCTTTCAATCCTGCACCAACTTTGTTTAGCCCAGGAGCCATCTCCGTTTTAAGCATCATTCCAGCATTCCGGGCAATAATTCCCATGTTCTGCATGGACTTATTACCGTTCTGTATTTCAATCCATGCCGCCTTTACTTCTTCCCGATATGCACCAATGGTCATTTTCTGTTGACTATATCGATCGGAATTTCGCTTTATGTAATCAGTGTTGATTCCAATAGTAGAATTAAGACGGGCAAGTGTACGAATATAGTTTTCATCCGTATCTTTCAAAACATCAACAGCCTTTTGCAGCTGCTTATTCATTTCCTTTGCTTGTGAACGGCTATGTACTTCCTGATTAGTCAAGGTAATAGCAGTTCTGATAAGTTTTAAACGTTCTTCTTCAGATAAAACAGCTTTCTTACGAGTAGTATTACCGGCATTCTGCGCTTTTGTCAAGTTAGCTTCCGCTTTAGCAGCCTTTTCCAAGGACGCAGCATTATCCGAGTTTGCCTTGGTTAGTTTCTTCAATTCAGCAGCAGATAATTTCTCTACATTTAGCTTTTCCTCTATCTTCTTACTGACAGTTTGAGTTATTTCAGACTGTTTTCTAAGAGCCTCGGTTAATTCAGCAGATGCAGAACCAGCCGTTTTTGCTTGAGTATTATAAAGATTACTCAACTTTTCAAGATCAGCAACGCCTTCTACATTTAGTTTCAAACCTTTTGCTAATTCTTTGGCCGCATTAACATAATCAGCCCTCACACGCTCAATAGTATTATCAAGCTCCACCAATTTCTGCAAATCGTTCTCATCAACGAAATCTTTTAATTTTAAATCTGCCATAATTACAGGTAATGTCTATATTCAACAATCTTTCCTTTTATCTCAACTCCTAGTTTATCAAAAGCATAGGTACCATCTTCTTTCTGATAAACGACATACATGCAACCATCCAAGACAGCTGCTTTCTTTGCAAGATCACTGATACGTTCCAGTTCACTCTGCATCTTTTTTATTTCGCAACTACAAGCCATTTTCTACCGATATCCACATTCTGAAAAGAAACGTTCCATCCAGGGACGGAGATACATAATATTAAAGTACTCTTTAGCTGTATCACCAATGCCTAAAATCTGCTCACCGTATTTCTTCTCAATAGAACTACCGTCCGTAAATCCTTTCGTTGAGAATCGAAGCCCGGAATCAATTCTATCGGCAGTTATGCTATCATAGAAAGTACCAGTAATAAAGAGGTTAGGTACCTCAACCGGACGCGGTGGCAAATAAAGCATCTCACTTCTAAGAGGTGGAGTTATCCTCTCCTTCCATCGTTTATATTGTTCCGCACGGTTCTGCCAGGGACCGGGCTCGTTAAAATAGGTGTCAGTATCATAATCAGGATTCAATAGATGTTCAGTACCGTCCAGACCGGAATATAATTGCTCCTGAATGCAATCAACGAGCACATTCTTATGTTCTTCCATACACCTAATACATTCCTCTTCAAACCCGGATGCAATGGAATGAATAACTCTATGTAATTCATCAAAATCTGCCATACAGTAAAAATATAACGGGCCGGGCTGTAATCACACCCCAGCCCGTCGGTTACTTAGTTATCGCATCGTACACTTCCGAGAGCTTCTTCTTGCGGTCAGCTTCCTTCAGTTCCTGCCACACGACTTTAATGTGCGCATTAATAAACTCTTCCTTCGTCATGCCCTTCACAGCAACCTCGACGAACGTAACATTATCTACCTTCATGACACCTGCTCGATACCTCTGATTCCTTTTTCATACAATACAGAAGGAGCTTTCAACGAAGGAACCGCCCCGGCTTTAGGAACAATGGTAATGATACCATCCGAATATGTAGCAGAAGTTACGTTATTCATAACTTCAGCAGCACCATCAGCAATAAGACTGCCAAATTCTTCTGTACGGTCATAACCACCAACAACTTCAACTATTTTGTAAGTATTTTCGGCCTCCAACTTTTGAAACACAACATCAACCAAGCCTTTAACGAAATTCTTGGGATTGAAGTCTAACTGCACGTAGTCAAAGTGCAATTGGCTGTCTTCCACATCTTCATGTGAAAAACTAACAGTCATCGCAGACTTAGCACTACTGGTCGGGTACTGTGTCACGGTCGGGTAAACAGTAGACATCGGAATACCGGCAAGGATATCAGTGTCATCATTATAACCGATCAACATATTATCCTGATTCCAAAAGTAAACGTCCCATCCTTTATTGGCACATTTCAGAAGCTGGGCATTCAAAACCTCATCAAATTTCTTCAAAGTGAAGGTGTCTGTTTGAGCGCTAAGCCCGTTGTATTCACTTGCACCGTACCCTACAGGATTAACTTGAGGCTCTCCACCATTCTTGGCATACTCCAGGAATGGCAAAATAGGGTAAATACGCCCGGGACGGTCTGCATGGCACAATTCGAGCAACTTCTCACCTGTTATATCAGCAGGGAGTTTGACACCATGTTCTGTCAAGAGAGCACCTTTGACCTTTTTCCAGTCAATGCTACAAGCAGAACTACCAGTGTTCATCCGGGAACCCTTACACGTTCTAATCTTTCTCATTTTCTTCTACAATTAAGATTATTAATTTTTATTTCCATCGAGCGTATATTTATGGCATCAATCGGCTCGCTCACAGCCTCACCGGAATCTGTATAGGCTCCGTATCTGCCATATGAATAGTTTTCTGAATAACTATGTTTCACTTTTTCGTCATAGTCGCAGTCGAACCGAGAATCTTCATATAATACTTCCAATAAACGTTTATAGATTGGCCGAAGGATATTTTTAAAAGATGTGGTTCTGCGCATCTCATTGCTCCACTCTTTACAAGAAGAACATGCTATAATTAACGAAACCTTTGCTTTTGAAAAATAATCCGCATCACCTCTATCCTCACTAATTGGAGTGAATAGTGCAACCAATGGAAACTTCCTTTCAGACTGGGCAGAAGACTTACTGTATTCATCTAAAATATCTTTGATATATTGACTGCTACCGAAGATGTAATTCAACCTTGGGGACTTCATAACTTTAGTTCCCCCTTTCCCATTTGGATAGAGAATTTCAAGCCCTTCTGGAAGTTCCTTTACAATCTCCTCAAACAGTTCTGTTATATCTAAATCTATCATAAATTGAAAGCATTAATTGGGGTCAAAAGATTCTTGGTTATTTTCACATCGAAAGGACAATCATTCGACATAGCCCATTCAACAAACTGTTTATTCTTCTCTACCATGCTATTCCATGTGCTTACTTGTCTCTTCAAAGGAGCTATATATTCATTAGCACATTTCAAACGGACAAGCCCGGTTATTGTAGCCTGGGTGTTTGCGTCACGAAGAATATGATAAAAGACATAGTCAGCGAACGGTTCACACAGCTTCTCGCATAATACTGCATATCCGGACTGGGGGGCTTCCTTCTCTTCTGAAATATCAACTTCATCTGAAGAATCTTCCTTTTCCCGTTCAATAAGCTCCAAATAATCTGTGATAGCTTGGGAAAGAGTCACACCAACAACATTCCGGAGAAATTCGGGCTGAAATGCCTTAATATACCCATTTATCACCTCATTCACAGCAAGAGATTGGGGCGAAGGCATTTCAGCGACCGAAACATTCTCAATATGCCTGGGACCTGACATAAAATATGAAACATCAATCAACATAGCGATAGTTATTTAGAAGTCTTGCCTTTCCCGGTTTTCTTTTCATCTTCTACGGAAACGGCTTTATCATCTGTAACAGTTACCTCCTTGGCATCTTCCTCTTGCAAATCTTTTGAATCGGCAACCGGAAGATTCTTTTCATCAGAAGGCACCTGTACTTCAAGTTCTGCAATGCGAGCTTTCATTGTTTCACGCTCTTCTGTCAGTTCAACAATTGTCTTATCTTTCTCTGCAATGGATGCAGTAAGCCTGCCAATCTCTTCATTTTTTTCTGCAAGCATACATTCCAATGTCTTTCGGGCATCTTCTTCTGTAACAAGACCACATTCGGAAATAGGGATGAGTTGAATCATCCCTCTATTAATCCGAATGCGTTGCTCTTTAAGCACATTGGTTACATCCTTATCGTTACCTCTAAGTATGTAATCCATAATCCTACGCTTTAGTTATTGCAGTCTTCAATGCGGCCAAATCCCCATAAGCGAAAGCCCACGGCATATAAATCGGGAAGATAACTTCTTCTTGTGCCATCAGCACAACCTCATTGCAAAGCTTGGTCTCCACATCTTCAGCCCATTCAAGTGTCAAAGTGGTATAATCAACCAAATTTGCGGCTTGGTTAAAGTCACCTAAAAGATACTTACCTGGAAGAATACCACCATACTCGATAATCGGACGACCGGCAATATATTTCACCCCATCAACCATTTTAACGATACCAAGATTACGTCCTGTCGTATCTTTTTCTGATTCCATACCGTTAACAGTCATTGGATTAAGAATAATAGCATTCGGAAAATACTGGGCATATGTCATTGCGGCGAAAGCTGTTTTCACTACATCTTCAGAGTTGGGTTCCTCAATGTTCTTAAAGCCGGCTTCATGAACACTGAATGTCATTTTATCCGTAGCCGTTTCAGCACCGGAGAACGCGACACCAGGAATAAGGATACGACCATCTTCCATTTTCACAAGAGCGTGTGTTTTGTTCAGTTCTGTAAGAACAGCGGCACCAGCGAACGTGATACTCATTCCATCAAGAATCAAATCCTGTGGTTCTGCAAACTCTACAATCACATCCTTATCACCGTTATATCCGGTAATAGCTTTTACAGCACCGGCGGCACCTGTAACAATGGCTGTACTGATAATCTTCTCTACAGAAGTCACCCCAGTATTATTAATAATACCAAGCAAATTCTCACCATTACCGTCACCAAACAAGATGTTCCAGTCTTCTGCCATCCAAACAGCTTCAGGAAGCATGTTCAAGATATAGGAACGAATGTACACTCTTGATTTCAACATACGTTTTGAGATACGGATATGAGTACCAAGGCGCTTAGTTCCTGTCTGTATCTCTTTTACCTTGATGCTTGATTCAGGCAAACGCCCATTCTCTGTTACAAAACGGGCATTGCGGTTGAAAGCATATACTTGTGCATAGGCAAGTTGAGGGTATGCAGGATCAGCAGTCAACGTCGTTAATACATCACGCATATGCAACTTTTTGTTGGCAACCTGAGTCACAACACGTTTCTGTTGTTGAGTAATCAACAAATCACCGGTGTAATTGTCAGTCATGGAAACGACATCTTTCAAGGAGAAGCCGTCAAATTCTCCTGATTTGCGTGTTTTTCCTTCTGCGAAATCTCTGAATTTTTCAGAATCAAGCATCTCGTTCAACTTCTCATCGAACTTGTTGATAGTATCCATAGAAAGACCTTTCTGCTTCATTTTCTCGATACTTTCACCTAGAGTTTTAACTTGTTCTACAAGTTGCTCGTTGTCCTTTACCAATTGCTGGAACTTTTCTCCATCATAGGCTTTCAATAGATTATTGATGTCACCAAACTGTTTCGTTACCTCCTCCGGTGAGGCAAATCCTTCAAGTGACTTGTTAACTACTTCACACATCATGCCGACAATGTTTTCCATGAAAGTTTTCTGTTCTGCCGGCAGACCGTCTGTTTTCAGATTAAAATCTGATACTGTAAATTTTTTAGGCATAAAATTTAAATTTTAAGTTATTTATTCTCGAAACAGCTATTCAAACTCTTGAAATCGAGTAAAGTGCCATTATCAGCGGCTTTAATCGTTACTTCATCGTTCCCATTTTCCCCGTCATTCTTTTCTTGAGTGTCAACAGACGGCTCATTTTTTCCGGTGGTATTTTCAGAAGTGTTTTGCAGAATAGCATTCGAACGATATACTTTTCCCCAACAGTGGGGACATCTTACATAATTCATAAGGTCTTGTAGACCCTTTTGAGTAAATTCTTTCTTTTCTGATTTGACAGAATCAATAAGAGAAATTACTTGGGTTCTAATCTCCGGAGTGAGCTTCTCCATTTCTTCCCTTACAATGTCCTGTGTTATCCATCTCTGATAATCAGCAGCATAATCTAATACCTGTTGGGCAAAGGTATGCTCTGTTTCTGCATCATAATCAAATTGATAACCACAATGAGGACATGAGACAACGGCACCACCGTTGAGGCTCTTCAGTAATAAACTTAATTCCATATCGTATCCTTTTAAACGTTCATCACTATATCCATGCTGCAAGAACGCTTTCCGGACGAAATCAACAGCTTCCTTTACCTGGTCAGCAGTAGCAGACTTGATATTCACAAGGAACGTCTGTGGATTACTCCCCCAACTTGTCAATGTTGAATATTCCATCATACGCCATTCAAGCACCTTACAAGGATCGATAGAATCCCTTTTGATGGCTTTTACTCCGATAGAGTGTTCTAGGGTTCTTCCATTCTCTGCAAACAGCTTATAATCAGCTAACGTATCACGGCCAATCTGTTTTTCAAGATTTAACTGACCGACCATAACCAAATTACCTTCTGTTTCCTTACCACTCAACGGAACACCTAACAACTGGTCTGTACGATGATTCAGGAACCAACGCATCCGACCAATATTTTCTTTCAATGTCTTATTGAATGAGCCGGGCATAGATATGTCATTTTGTGAGTCCTTCACACCGATACCGTTCACCGCAACGGTAACGATACCCTTCTCATCAACATCATTTGCCTTTGTCTTGTACTGAAGGCTTTTGATTTTCTCTTCCATCTTTTTCATCTCCACTTTTAGTGTTAAAAACTCGATTTACTTTATCCAGTTCCTCATCTGACATATCAAATTTCAATTTGTCAAACAAGGGATTTTCTATCATACTTTCGCCTATTTGGGCACGCCAGTCATTGAGTGTTATAAGCCCACATGAGAATTGTTCACGACAACGTTTATTTATATTTGTCTTTACGTCTTCGGATTCTTTCAATCCTTCCTGCAAACAATCAACATCAGAGAAATCACAATCCAAATAATATCCCCCTCCTTCAAGACCAAGGAAAGCTGTAAAATCCTTGCAGAATTGTTTGGCCATAGGAATAACAGTTGAACAATATACGCTCTTTTCAGCAGTAGCCTGATTGCTAAATGTGGACTGGTCTTTTCGCGGAACAAGAACGGCAGGGATGCCGTATGCCCCTGCAATATTTATTGCATCAGCCAAAGTCTCTTCAAACGGCTGTAACTCTGCAATAGAAAGATTAGTACGAACAAAGTCAATGTCTGCATCTGAAATACCATAAGGTACCTGGCCCTTCCTTACACCATACTTCTCAAAATTTTGCTTCAAAAGCTGTTCCTTTTCATCGTCAGTCAACGCTATTGAACCGGTAGCATCAGTTTTCTTACTTACAATAAAGCCCAATCCACCCCGCTTTACATAAATCACATTTCTAGCTTCATATACAGCTATTAGATTTGACATTGGCTTATTTTGGGAAGCAAGACGACTTTTGGACTTCAAGAACATAGCCCCTGAATAGAACTCTGCACTTCCGTCTCTATCATGCCATATTTGGTATGGAGGAATTTCCAAACTACCATTCCAACCATACTCCAAACGATAGCTACGAATAATATCTTCTGTTTGGGCAATGCCAAACAATGGTATATTCCCGTAAACAGGTTCTACAATAGTCTTATCAGAAGGTAGCACCCAATAATTATCGCAATATCTCCATTTTTCAGCTGTAGAAAAGACATCAGGCATAGCGGCACGAATAAAGCTATTCCCTGTACACAATTTATAAATATGGTGCTGATAAATCAATTCTTTCCAACGCATCAAACAATTAGGACGACTAAGTATGCCATTCATTCGTTTATTCGCCCATACTATACTGTCATCCTTAGTTTTCTTCAATTGAAAATTAGCACCTGCAATTCGCGATGCAATATAATCGATCGGGAAAAAGACTTCAGGTATCGTACTGAATAGCGTTAGATAGTTACTGCCCGCTACAATAGGACTAGTAAGGTCCTCAATGTATGCAACTGACCATTTTTCAGCCTTGCCACTTTGAGTATCTATATCCTTATTTTCAGATGAAGTAACTATTTCAACTTCACCTTTAGTCTTAGATTTCTTTCCAAATAGATTATCAAAAAAAATATTCATTGGGTTCCTTTTTGAGCAAAACTAAGTAAAAAGGAAAACCGTTTTCCAAAACACTAAAATCTTGAAATTACGAAAACATAATATCAACAATACAACATCCTTATTTTCAATCACATATAACGCAATTCAATTCAAACCTAATTTTACAACGAACTGTACTAGCCCACTCAAAACAGCACTGGCCTCTTTTGTTTCACTATCTTTATTATAGTCCATCAGATTATTCATGAAGGCAACATATTCCGTATCAGATTCTACTTTTGATGCAGAAAAAAGAATACTATTTTTCACATAATCAGATGTTGCAGCAATACGCTTATCTACATCCGGAAACTCTTTCATTACACGAATCTCCTTGTTTGTACTAGAACGGAGTTCCCGGATAAAAGGGAAATAAGCATCTGTACATTCAATTACACATGAATCAGATTCATGGGACAAAATAGAAGAACGTATATCTTCTGTTGAAGTAGTATCCATAAATACGACATCAACAACATGCCATTTATTTCCACATCTAAACGCTTGTATAAGGACAAATTTCCCATTAACATTCGGCATCACATATAGAATCTTCTTAGTGTATTTACATTCGGTATCTGGATTGAAGAAATTAATAGTGCCATTACAAGCATACAAGTTTCTTTTTCGCCGGTTACTAAACTCTATATACTGCTCACTACACAAATCCACAACGACATATCGGAACGTATCAGACAGGTGTCCGTGCTCCTCATAAGTCTGCAAGGTAGTTTTATTCTTGACCTTAGTTTTAAGAATGGCACCGTTAGCATCTTTCTGTACGCTCATGTAGTCCTCAATAGATACCGAACATGATTCGTCAATGTGTATCTCTATACCGGGAACAGTACAATCAAAGATAGCATTGATAAACTCACCGGTCATGGCAACACTCGGATTCTTGTTGCCTACCTTATCTTCAATCTCGAATCCTTCTTTCTGCAATGTATCTATGAATAAGTCCATCCAGGAACGCTTCTCATCGTCAATGCTGTTTGCCGCTTTCGTTGATGCATCACCATGTACATATAACCTATCAGAATATTGGATAGATTTCAGATACTTTGCAACAAGTTTGGAAGCTTTCTTTACTGTATTGTTGGGGCTTTCAGCACACGTTTCATGGAATTGCCAAACCTTGGTACCAGTTGTGAAATCGACCTGCCAATATGATACGCTGATATACGGAAGCACGTTGTTATCGACAGAGATATGAATAGGTAAGTCCGGAACATACTTATGCTCACCGGAATGTTTGCCACGATTGAAGGAACCGAAGAACTCACTACCGGTACGAATGACACCCCATTCTCCCAATGCGTACACATTGTAATAGTCCGGATCGTGAACTCTATCATACTCAAAGTCGGCAACACATTGCTCATCATAGAAACCATACGTACCGTCAGGACTACCAACAACCCAAAAATTATTCAAATAGGTAGATTGGATAATAACTGTATTAGGGGCCTGTTCCTCGATTTGCTTAGTACGAAGATTAAGTATTTGCCTGGGTGCGTTCTTTCTTACGGATTTGACCTTGGTAAGTTCTTCCGGCAACTCTTTGCCGGCAATGGTAACAGTCATCGGTACATCATGCCATTTATCTTTATCAATAAACTCTTTCTTTATCCAATGGCTTTCACTGATCGGGTTAAAGGTACAAATAATCTGCTGCCCTTTCTTACCACGCAAACGCTTACGTAGCTGCTTGAAATCCGGATGCTCGAACTCTGACCATTCCTCTAACTGAACTCGCTTATAGTTAGAGATACCTTTTATCTTCTCCGGATCGTCAAGACCGGAGAAATCTATCTTCGCACCATTTACCAGACATTTAATAGTATTCTGTTGAAATTTGAACAAATGGGAGATGCCAAGACCGATCGCAGCGACCTTATAATCTTCATAAATGGTTTTGAGAATAGAAGCTCCTACCTTACGCATGACAAGAGTGTTCTCACCATCCTGTAATGTCTGTATCAGTATTGTTTGTGCCACACTATACGACTTACCGGAAGATGAACCTCCATAGAGAATGATAAAACGGATAGTCTCATCATTCAAGTACTTCAATAGATAGAATCCGTTAGGATTTAGCTTCTTATAATTTATAACCATATTGTTCTAAAAGTAAGGTTTCTCCGTAGGATGAATACCGGATTTTGCAGTTCAAATTGTTCTATTCTTCCGAATTCTCATTATCTTCAAATCCGATACGAAGTTCACCGACTTTATTTCCGTCTCCACCTTTGATGTTGACATTCTTATCGGCTTCCCATCCATTCCAGGCACCAAGAATCCGGGCGGCTTCTGTCTTGCCGTTGAACTCATAGACAACTTCTCCTCTCTTATTCTGAATCTTCTTCAATGCATTACGGGTACGCTTTGGAAGCTGCGAAGGACTTTTCATCTTTACCTTACCTGTTAGCTCATCGACAATATACAAGTCATTAGGATCAGAAGTTATGATATCCATCAGCACACGTTCAACTGTTTCACGTTTAACTTCAGATTCTTTCGCCCTCTTTTCTCTTATCTCTTTTATCCTTGATGAAACCTTGATGTTTTGCATAAGGGCATGAGCATTGCGCCAAACGCTCTCTTGTTTCATCTTAGAACAGTCGTAAGCCATTCGGTATGCTTCACTTGCATTGCCATCTATGTCAACGTAATACTGGCAAAACTTCTCCTGTTTTAATGTTAATGACTTCTCTTTACTCATAGCTTCAAATTATTAAATTCCTGCATGAAGAAACAATGATAGTTACTCAACATGCAGGAATAAATTAGAATGGTTGTACACTAATAGGATTTCTATTTCTCCGCCCCCGCATTTTTTTGAGAATTATCCTCTCTCCGCACTGCGAATACCTTTTTTACTCCGTCCTCGACAGGAGTATAAGACAAAGGTACTAAATAGATACCCCGGTTCACCGATTGCTCTAAATTGTCAAATTCACGTTTCTCATTAATCAACTCTATTTCAAGCGGTTTGTAGTATTTTACTAAAGATGCAAAATACATAGTAGTCACAGGCTGGACGTTACAGATATTGATGAGCTGACGATTACACCCAACCGCATAGATAAGCCCTTCGACGACATCATCTATGTAAGTGAAGCACCGGATATTCTGACCACAATTGTATAAAGACACGTTTTCCTTTTCTATCAGGAACCAGAGAAGAGTTCTTTTTCGCGGATTAGGTCCATATACATTATGCAGCCGGCACCCGGTCGCAGCCTTACAATAGATAGATGCATACTGTTCATCGAAATACTTGCTTATTCCATACATAGAAGTGGTATTCTCCGGATTAGCCGTTGACGAACTGGCATACACTAACTTTACATGATATTGATTACATGCATTAGCAACTCGCATGAAGGTATCAATGTTATCTTTCCTGATTTGTTCCAAGTTTCCATTAAACACACTGGTTTGCGCTGCCAAATGGAACACACAATCAATATCTTCATTCTTCAGAAGCTCGCATACTTTCGTAGCTTCAGTACCAGACTTTCGGTCAAGTCCTATGACTTCAACACCTCTTTTTACTAGTTCCCGGCAAAGGGCTTTACCTATGAATCCCTCACTACCGGTTACAATCATTTTTCTCATCATCACAAAAAATAAGGGTGCATCTTGTTTAAAGACACACCCAAGTTCAACAAAAAGGCTATTCCAAAATTAATTGAAACAGCCTATATACTTTACATGGCAAATATATTTCAGCCTACTTTTTAATTACCTCATTCGTTTGAACATAAATAAATTGATAATACAAACATACTTAAACCCACTAAAGAGAACATTACTAACAGATTTCCATTACTAGCTTTAACTCTTTCAAGCTCTTCTCTAGTAGCGTGTAATCCTGCATACGCTCTGTTTCTCTGTCCTTTTAAAATCTCATTACTTTTTTTTAAATCTCTCATTTTTTTAAGATTTTTGGTTATTAATTGTAATGAAACCGCATTCAATAGAACGCATCTCTATCATTCTCACTATAATACTGAATGACGTCACAAAGTTAATATTAATCATCTATCAACCAAATTATTTCTAGGAAAATTTACTTCTTTCTTGTTTTACTCTAATTGATTTAAAAATATTCACTACAAACAAAACCCTTTCGAGGGGTAAAGTCTTTAAATTCGCAACTTCTAAAAATCCACTTCCTATCAGCCCATCCGGCTAAATCCTTTTGCCATTGAGGGATAATTTGACGAGGATTATTTAAATCCCTATAAGGCTGGCAATGCGGTAAGAACCGACCGCCTTTCACTCTCCAATGATTTACTCGGGTGAATGCTTCCTTGAAGTCATTCAATAAAATACAATAGAAGAAGTATTCACCCTTATAGCCATATTTATCAATCAACGCTGTAGCACGCTCACACTCTGCAATTTGCCCCGGTGTATCGCACCCAAACCGAATACGTTTTATCCATTTGACTTTTGCCAACAATTTTGCAACATCCTCTGTTACTAACCGAGCGTCTAAACCCTGATTGAAATCAACTCGTACACCCATGGAGACAATCTTTTCAATCTGCAGCAAACCGTAGTTGGATGCAAGTACATTGTTATCCATGAGTATCACATTCTTTCGTCCGGTAGATACTTCCTCAATATCCATATATGGAGTTATATTGCCTTCTTTGGCAGGTACAACACACCATTTACAACGATTAGGACAGCCCCTTGTCAAAAAGCCATAAGCCAAATTCTTATCAACATTATACAGATCGTAATCAGGAATCATTCTATCAATTTCCGGTAGAAGAACCTTTTTTATGTCATACCCTGTACCGCCTTTCTCTATAATATCAGCTTGTAAGGTCAAGTAATTAAAATCAGGAGTGAAAGTAAATACTTTGCTTGCCATTACTTTATCATATTGACTGAAAGGGGTAGCCCATTCCACTTGGTCACCTCTCGCCTTATGATATGCAGATGCACGCATAAGAGCGAAGTTAGGGAAGTGATGACCGTCTACATCTACAATTCCAATGTTCATCATTTTTCTTATGAGAATTATTTATTCCGATTATTATATCTCCAAGCTCTGATAAACCACTTTGTTAATTCCCAAAGAACTCGTGGAGAAAATATAATCTTTCTAATTACATAGAATGGTATTATAGTTTCCATTGCTACGTAGTAGTTATCTTTAAACTTTCTATGCCTTGTACACGATTCTGCTAATTTCTTCTGGTTTAAATCAACCCAGCCATGATAATGTACACCGATAAAATTTTTGTGTAACCAAAATTCGGATAGTCTTTTTCGGTTCTTACAATCAGTTTGACATATAAAAAATCCCCATCCCATAATCATTCCTTTCTTATCTTGTTAGTCATTAATCAATAGTTCTAATTCAATTAATAATTCCCGTTTCGCCCAACGTCTTGCACGCATATTAGCAAGTTGATCTGTTCGTCGTTTGGCTTTCTTTGAAGCACGGGTATTGTAGGTATGATTGGGAAATTTATCATGACCAGGACAACATCCAAAATCCTGTCTTTTTATGCCTTCTTTCCTCATTCTTTTTCTTGTATTAAAAAATAACCTCTGTAAATTCATATGAACTAAGTGCATTTTCCAAACTATCGAAAGAGTCAAATTCTCTTTTAATGCGTCCAAACTGATATGAATACACTTCTTCACCTCGTTTACGCTCCATGTTAATAATATATCTGAAACCATCTTCCCGTGTAACTGTAACAGGATAACCTTCTGTTATATTATCAATTATCTTTTGTTCGTTTAAAATCACTTTATTCATAATTCCAAGTTATTGGTTTAACCCTTAATTCTTTACATCTATAAAGGTAATCGTTGTTGACAATTTTAACAAACAGAAACTTCGCCATTTTAACGCCATTTTCATTCGGTCTTTTTCTTCAACAATTCAAGTACAATTCTTTCCCCTTCTTTCATTCCATCAATGTACCCTTTTGCACGTTCACCGGCATTATATACTATAAAAGAGAGGATCAACAGAAACAGTCCGAGCGAACGATGCCAGTACGGAAGCTGAACTGTAAACGGTTTGATTGTTATAGACAAATGCCCTACATATAGCAGGAACACAAGCAAAATCACACATGAAATAATTGTTGTTTTCATATTAATCTGTAAATAAATTAAGTTGAGTTGTAAACTCGGGTTTATAAATTCTAAATTTACGCTTAAAGAAAGTCTCAAAGGCTGTTACAATTTCAGAGATGGTATTATCAGTAATGCCTAATAATTTATCATCGGCAACTATAAGAGACAAAGCCTTGTCAAGAGTCATTTTCTTCTCAATAAACAGGGAATACACCAAATATCTACGGGTATATTCCCCAGCCTTGAGTGACTCAACTTCTTCAGGAGTGGCCTTTCTCTTGTACAATACTTTATACCAATGTGTTTCAGCAGTACGAGCACGCTTTTGTCTCGGTAACAAGTCATAAAACACGGCAATTTCATTCTTTTGGATACACTTATGTTTTTTACGAACACCATACATCACATAAGGAGTGTTCCAATCAGGATGAGTCTTTCGATATTCAAGCTCCAGCTCTCGATCAATAAGATCTTGCTCAAAGTCTTGTTTCATTAACCATTCCTCGAACCAGGCAGCAAGTGCTTCTTCTCGATCATAATAATCTTTTCCATTTATACATAAGGGAATCATAATAACTATTTTTGTTGCATTTCACGTTTAAATCTTTCCTCTAAATCAAAAATGGTTTCTCCACTATTACGCCGATAGGGCCTATCGGTATTTAACTGAAGTTCTTTCAGCTTTTTCCAATACCATGGAAGGTACAAATACATATTCTTCAACTCCTTCAAGTTCTTATTTCCACAACACCAGCAACTCACACGATCAAGTAGCTCATATAGCCTTACTCCATCCTCATGCCAAACAAAGCCTTTTGTGTAACAATACTGGAGTGCATCTGCTTCAGTAATGCCCCAATCACGAAGTGGTAAAACCCGATTTGGTCGTTTTTCCTTTTCAAAGCGATAGGTCTCATCGGCAGCAATACCGACATAATCAATTCCGTCTTTTGTGTGAGCTTTCAATGCACGAAGTTTCTCACTCGTTCCCCACCGGCATGTTCCCCCACACCAACTATATCCTTTTTTATGGATAATATTGGTCCCTCTTTTCTTAACCGGCCTTTCAAACATTGTCCAAAGAAAAGGTTGCTCCGGATGCAGTTCTGTATATTTAATGCCAAGTTTTTTAAGAATTGGAAGAACAGCATCACGAGTGTTATAGATTGCCTGAAATTCCATACCTGTATCATAGAAAACGACTTCATCCAACTGATATCCTTTATCTATTAGCATGAAAAGCATTGCCAAGGAATCCTTTCCAAAGCTGACTGAAGCATAATATTTCATACAAAAAATTTAATAGACAAGTCACTTTTTCTTCTTTGCCCTCTGATTATTAATCTGTGACATACACATACGGCACCAGGAAGTCAACAAATGATATTCCTTACCTTTTCTCACCACTATACGATTGTAGAACCGGTTCAAGTAGAAGTAATTTCCGCAATGGGTACATCTTTTCATTTCACGTCCTGAATCATCTATAATTCGATTACGCGGCTTACGACGAATTAGAGTACAACTTTTACACTTCTCATCAGTTTCGCGGTGCCGCCGGCAATGTGATAAGGATTTTACTCCACATTTAGCAAACACCTTACAATCTCTACGAGGTATTGATTGACACACATTCATGGCTTCCTCGCATTCAAGAATTTATTTACTACACGAGAAAGTACATCCTCATTCTCCGGCATCAGCCATTCTTTTGCAACGTTCCAAGCAATACTCATAGCAGGATTGAAGTTATCCTTCCTGACTGTGTGATGAGACAAACGTCCTTCAGTGGGCTTCAAACCCTTATCATGTAAGATACACAGTCCATTCTCGAAAAAAGCACAATACTCCTTACCAGCAACGGGCTGAATCATCGGAATAGCAATATTAATAACCCCTAAGAATATACCAGCAGCCCAGTTCGTCAGTGCTAACCTGTCGGCATAACCTGCATCAATAATTCGTTCAATATCATCAGGAGTACCTAAACATGGCGTATGACATTGTTGTTTACAAACACTGCATGAGCATTGTACAGGTACACGACCTGAAGCCCTCATTACCCTTTGTAATGAGGTTTCTTTTGATAATTCTCTCATAGTAAATTATTTGAGATACTACAGATTATTAAACATCGCCCCACAGCTTTACTGCAAGGTCATAATTCTTTTGAGCTTCGTTTACATCTTTCTTAGCATAAGTTAAAGTGTAAGAGTGCATACGTGGATACTTCCCAGATTTGACACCTGCATGATACTCCTTTGCGACTTCTAATTTATGCTTATAGAAATCTATGCTTTCAGGCATTGACAAATTTATGGTATTAGCTCTCTTATCCCAATATTCTGCTTTACTTTCGTGTTCTGCTGCTTTTTCGTCAAACTGAACACTTTTACCCATATTGTTCCAAGCATCGTCTATCGCTTTTCTATGTCGCTTTTCGCTATGATGTCCTACTTTTATAGGTTCACCAAGGGAAAGAAAATCTTTATCTTTGTTGGACTTATTATAGTATTCATTACTTCTCTGTACAGCAGATGCAGCCCATTTCCTACGACGTTCCGCTCGTCGCTTCGCCCATTCTTGAGCATTAAAGCCGTCAGCTCTAACAATGGAGTAATAGTAAAATCCATCTTTCTCGAAGATTAGATTAAATACTATACTTTCGTTCTCCTTACCGTACTTGGTGGTAACCTCAATAGTTTCACCTTTTTCATGCTTCTCATCACACTTTGCCAAAAATACATTTGGCGCAAATTTGTAATACGTGTTCATTTTCTTAATTAAATTGGTTTGACTTATATGAAAAACAAGAAACCACAGCTACTTAGCCGTGGTTTCATCATTAAATAACTTTGGTTGACTGTGTTGAACCAAATCATCGAATAAACCAGGAACACGAGGTTGTAACGCCTTGTATTCTTCCCGAAAGAATTCTTCTTTGGTTCTCCCATGTTTTTTACCCTTTCGTGTATGTACATCGAAAGTGTAGTCTGGAATAGGAATAGGATAACGCCTGACATCATTTATCCACTTTTCTATATCAATATCCTTTCTATCATAGATGAAGTTTTGCAAATGATCCGCATCACGATTCTTTCTACATTCACAAAGGAGAATAATAGCTTTACTGACAAATATCCTCCCTTTGGGTTCAGTAGCAGTCTTGTTTACCAGCTCATGCCCCTGCCACAATGCTTCTATCTCTTTAGTAATGATTCCATAGCAATCTTCAGCACTAATGGTAAACAGACGCTTCCACACATAGTCGCGGTACCCACTCGCCCAAAGTTCCAATGCAAAAAAGCCGGCTACCCCGGTGTCGGCTCGCCTAATGGCTTTCTGCATTGCAGAACTCACCTCAAAGAAATCATATCCGCAAACTGTTCTTATAATCATAATTCTAATTTAATGGTTTGACTTTTAGTTCATTACATCAGTAAAATTAGCTAAAAAAGGCGAATATGACAAACAGAATGGACGCCATTTAAACGCCTTTTTTACAGACTATTAGAATTTGAATTTGCATGATATATTATATTGAACGAGCTGCTTTGTTTTGTCTTTCCCATTAGTGGTTGCACTCTTTAGCAAAATACTATCACCAAAATTCTTTTTGATAAAGAGGATAGATTTACGTTCCTCTTCCTGATTCCTTATAGAAGCAAGCCCACCAGCGTTTACAAAAGTGTTCTTTTGCTCAAAATTATACCGCAAATCGGTTAAAACCTTACGTTCTTTGTACTTCATGTAACAAGAAATCCAAAAATCTTCCTTCAAACGTATTTCCTCATTCCACCAAGTGTTTTTGTTATAGATTACTCCATAACTGCAACCGGTTATCATTTTCGAAAGAGAAAGAAAAGCGGATTCATCATACATTACCGGCGATATCCGAGCGGTGAAGCCAAACAGATGTACATCCATCATACTGGCCATCTCAAATAATGACTGAATGATATTGGTTATCTTATCTTTATCCTTTATCCGGCTAGGTTCTCCTTTTTCCACATAAATAGGTTTGCAGGCATGGACATCATCATCAAGCATGAAAAGTTCTCCAAAATGCTTTGCCATCCAGTTACGTTTCGGGATGAGGCCTATAACGTCGTCAGGATGAGTAACAATTTCACATTCCGGGTTAAATTGTTGATATAAGTCAGCTTGACTTTCAGCAACGCAAATGATAGGATCGTTCACCAACTTTTTAGCGAACACCCGGTCATGGCGTTTATGACTTGGTATTACTATCTTGCAGGGCATGGCGAACGTCTTTTATATCAATTACATTGGATTTACTTATTTTCCCGGTTTTGTACGACTTCATGTGCTGCATGTCCAGCCTTTCACGAAGCCAGTTGCTATCTACCTCATTACTTGAGGTGATGATAAACAACTCATGTTTTTCGTCATACTTTGGAATGAGAGGATAAATGGCTGTATCATCCGTGATGGCATCGAAGCGCTCTTTAAATTCATCCTCTTTCCTCTCCGGGGCAAATTCGATGCCCCAATCTTGGAGTTCCGCCTTATTCCACTCGTTTTCCATAACGTCCAAATCATTCTCACCAAAATTGACATTATCTTTAGTGGCATATTCCCTCAACTTCTTAACAGGGGTATCAGGTGCCAGAATTTTACAAGGCAGTTCTTTATAACCTAACTCCTTGCAAGCTCGCAAACGTAAATTACCACAAACAACAATATATCTGCCATCATTGTAGGTAAAAACTATAAGTTCTCGATGCTCAAGCATCTCTGGCGAATCCTGAATGCTTTTCTTCATCGCTTCAAAGCGGTAATCACGAAAAAAACGTGGATTTTTCGGCAATCCCGTGAGCTGCCCCTTATTAAAATCAAGTAGGCAGACTTGAATAATCTCTGTCATAACTAACTATATTAAAATCAACAACACAAAATCAACAACACAAACAGTCAGTAACAACACCTAATCATTTTTTCTATCATCGAACTCTATCTTATCTTTGATAAGCTGTTCAATGTCCTCACAACCAAATCTTTTTAAATAGGCAACAAGGTAAATTATCATCTCGGCTGCCAATTCTTCATCTTCCGAATATTTAGGAAGATTATCACTCCTATATTTAGAAGCAATATCGAATTTTCTCCAAACGGCTTCAATTCTTATGCTAAACGCTTTTCTTGAGCTATGCTCATTCATCTTAAAGCGCTTCCTCATGATATTCAAGCATCTCTGGGCAAACCTATTCAATGTTATCATATCGATCGGGTTAAATTGTTAGACTATGAATAATCTCACACTATTTAATAAAGGCGGTGGTCTGTTTTTATACAAATACATATCCATTCTTATTTAGATTAAATAGCTTCCATCAAATCAAATAGCGTCGGTGCATTCACTTCAATTTCAGCTTCATGCAAGTATGAAAGGCTGTCTTTCCAATAGTCATAATTCAACTCGGTAGAGAGCCCTTTACGCCCCAATCTAATAGCACAGTAAGGAACAGTACCGATACCGCCAAATGGGTCGAATACCAAGTCTCCTTTATTTGAATACCGTTCAATCAGCCTCTCAACAATATCAAGCTGAAGAGGACAAATATGATTTTGACGTTTTTTCTGTGACTGCTTGGTATTGAGTGTACGCATCCGGGTAACGTCATCCCAAATCCAAGGTTTCTTACTTACAGGATCTACGGCCATAAATGTTTTTGGTAGTTTACCGTAAACTTCTAATTCTTCAGCGAAAGCAACATGTTCTTCATAATTGTATATATGTTCACGCTCATAGTTTCTAAACAAATGGCGTATCTTGTCAATACCGGCAACTTTCATATCTTCATAGCTTAACAAAGTATTACCTGAAGATTTCCAACTTGCATGAGCATCTATTTGCCAGCGGGCTAACGAATATTCATTCTTATTCTTGGTTACTGGCAAATCTGCATAGGCACGTGAAGTATCAGAAGGCAGTTTACGGAAAAGAAGCACATATTCAGGGCAACCAATACCCATCTTAGAACCATCTTTGCACATCTCTGTATAGCCAAGGCGGTAGGTCTGGTTATTCTCCCTTACCACATCGGTATCTACTGTGATACGCCCCATGTAGCGGAATCCGTGTTTCATGTAGTGAAATACCGTCATTTCGGAGAACGGGTCGATGGTGGGCATACCGTCACCTGTGGCATTACCGAACAATACACGGTCTTTCACATGGATGCAAGCCAGCCGCCCAGGCTTCAATATTCGCATCAGTTCTGGTGTGAGGTAGTCCATCTGCTCGAAGAACTTGTCGTTGCTTTCATTATGCCCGAAATCGTTATAGGTCGGCGTATATTCGTAATGATTAGAAAAAGGGATGCTGGTTACAACCAAATCCACCGAGTTGCTTTCCATTTTCTGACACTCCAAAACATTGTCGTTATTGATGGCTTTCCACAGTTTACCGGATTTTTCTTCACGGCTGGCAAACATCCAGCGCATCATCTTCTCCTCTGCCTGCAAACCGAACAGACCGTTCTCACGGACGATATCAGTCATTTTAGAAACCATTTCACGATGCTGCGCCCATTTCTGCATAAAGCTTTTGAATATCTCTCCTTCACTTTCTGCATAGACCAAGTAAAGGTCTACAGGATGTTTTTGCATGAAACGGTAGATACGGGCTATCGCCTGAAACTTGTCATTGAACCGGTAGTCGATGAACATGATAGCCTTATGACAATGGTACTGGAAGTTCAAACCCTCACCAAGCATTTCAGGCTTTGCGGCCAGGTATTTCAATCTCCCGTTTTTGAAGTCCGCTATCACCTTGTCGGCTTCCTCATCATCCTGCGAGCCATAAACAGCTTTGCAACCGGGGATAGCCTTGCAAAGGGCTTCCCGCTCACTCTCAAGGTCATGCCACAAAAGGAAATGCTCGTCCTTGTTTTCAGGACGATTAATAATCTCTACGACACGGGCAATCTTCTCTGCCATATTGTCCCGACGTTCTTTCGCTGCATCAGCAAGTCCGAGAGCAGCCTCACGAAACATCTTCACTTGTCCGTCACGGTCTGTACCGGCAGTGGAATTGTCAACGCTAACCACTTCTTCATGTACCCGCAGTTCCGGCAATTCATAGCCGGTATCAGGATAACCGAGGTCGGAAGGCTTGGTTAGGAACAATGCCCAAGTTGATACCCACAGCCAAAATTCTTTTTCTTTGTGTGGATAAAGCGTTAGATTATTAGCTTTGGTACTATCACGTTGAAAAAAACGTGTAAGGGCTTGACCTGTATCCATCACTCCAAGATATCCGGCATAATGTATCAGCTCCTTGTATCTGTTAGGTGACGGCGTGGCAGTGGCAACAAAGCGGAAAGGCACATCGGCGAACAGCGGTAGGAACTCTTGGTATGTCTTGGTACCGAACCCTCTCAATACGCTTGCTTCATCCAATGAGGTAACGGTAAAAAAGGAAGGTTCTATTCTTACGCCGTCTTCTCCGTCACGGACACGCTCATAGTTGGTAATCATTATATCACACTTGCAGGCTCTGACTTCGCTCATGGTCTTGACATACTTAACTGTCATGTTCATGTGCTCCTTAGCTTGGGTGATAAACTCTATTACTACACGTTTAGGACAAACGATAAGAGCTTTACCAAAATACTGGTTGATTATAACTCTGCATATCTCCAATTGGGTTACTGTTTTCTGCATACCGAAACTGGAGAATATGGCACGGCAACCACCGGATACCGCCCAACGAACGGTATCTCTCACATGAGGGTAAAGAGAAGTTGATATTTCATTAGGATTAACTTCAAATCCAGTATTGTGGCTAATAGCCATCTTGTCTTTTAGAAATTCTATATAGTCTTTCATTTTCATTTCAAATAAAAAGAGGAAACCGTTAGGCTTCCTCTGTGTTATCGTTATTAAGTTCTTCGAGTTGCTGTTTGAGCTTCATCTCTTTCTTGCTATATGAGTCTGCAAGTTTCTTTGTTAGCGCATTGTAATCATCAGGATATTGTTCTGCAAAAAGGATTTTCTGACACTTTTGCAAATAGGAGGAGAAATTCACATTATTCGATGATAAGCATTCAGCAATAAAGGCTCTATACCATTGGTGTCGGTCAGTTTGGTTGTTCTTGACATAATTTACAAAATCACTCTCACCATTCCATTTTTTCAAATTCAGTTTTTCAAGATAAGTACTGCTACAACCGCTAAGAACCAGCACATCAAAAACAAGTTGTTCATTTTCAGAGAATTCTTTTGTTCTCTGATAATATGTTTTCTCTTGCGCCCACTTGCGCATTTCTTCAGCAGACTTCTCCTTGACTATATCCTTCGCTCTTTTTAATTGGGCGTTTATTTTTTCCCTTTCTATCTCTTTTAGATCGGCAACGGCGGAAGTAGAGGAAGCCGTTTCTTTTCTAACATAATAGAAACTAACGTTAAATTCGGGAGAATAATGTCCAAAAAATGAAAGACAACGATAAACTTCTCCATCTTCAAGCATTTTCAAAATGCGTTCATCATCTTCTGAATACCAGCACTTACATCTAAAGATTTCATCAGGATCAACTATTTCAAATCCAAGTTGTTTAACAGCTTCCAAAGTTTTTTCATAGAAAACCTTTCTATCTTCTCCCCAATATGTATCGGGACGTCTAGCGATAATTACTGTTTTTCCAAATGAAAGAGGTTCGCCAACTTTAACAAGATGTTCATATTCTAGTTGAATTTTCCGCATCACATAAGCAATTTGTTTTTTCTCATAGCAAGCAGCATTGATACATCTAGCATCCTTACTATTCATTTCATAGAACAAACAACCATGATTACACGTATTATTCTCACATTGAGAACATGATTTAATATCAGTATTTTCCCAATTATCGGAATCATCTTTAATCCAAGGTGCGTTACCAAGCTCCATGAAAGAATTACTCACAAATTCTCGAATCATAGCAGTAGTACATTGTTCTTCCTCCTCCTCATGAAACTCTTTTTGAGTATCTTCATCCAATTTAGAAAGAATCATAGCACCGGACAATGGTATATCTCCATTTCTTACCCGCTCTTTTAGTTCAGGAATAAGAGAATTCAATTTAATACGGTCAAATACAAACCGGGTAGACTTTCCTATTTTAAGAGCGATATCTTCCAAAGTTCGTCCTTTTTCAGCCAACTGCGCAAAGGCAAAAGCTTCTTCGATGGGATCAACATCTTTTCTTTGAAGATTCTCGGTAATCATCGCTTCAAAAGCCTCATCATCTGTCATTTCTCTGACAATGCAGGAAATCGCTTGGAATTGTTCTGATTTCTTGCGATGTGCCTTGATTTTAGCAACATTCTCTTTATCTTCCTTCTCTTTCAATAGTGATACAGCACGGAAGCGGCGCTCACCACATACAATTTCATACGAACAGGGAATTGTTGTCACATCACCAGTCTCCAAGTTGGTCACATCCTCGGATTTGGCAACTCGAACAGTGATAGGCTGTAATAAGCCTTGTTTCTCAATATTACTTGCAAGCTCTTGAAGAGCTACTTCATCAAAAGTCTTTCTCGGATTCAAAGGAGAAGGACTGATAAGGTCAATTCTAATGTTTTGTACTTCCATAATTTAATTATATTGGTTTGACTTTTAATTCATTACATCAGTAAAGTTATCGTAAAATGACAAGTTATGCAAACAGAAACTTCGCCATTTTAACGCCATTTTCATGCGGGCTTATTACGTATTTGAATGAAGCCACGTTTTTCCGTTTCCCGAAGCAATTCCATATCTTCCTCACGGATATAACAATCCGTTTCACCATTAACAGTTGTGTGATTAGGAATACCAAAACGCTCCCGTATTCTTCTTTTCACTTCAGGAATATCTTCAAGTTTGATATGCCTAGTGTTCCAGTAAATTGTCACCTTCTGCTTCTTGTTTGCCATTTTCTCTTTTGTTTAGATAAGAGATTATTTCATTTGAGAGACTTAACGCTTTAGCAGCTTCTTCATCTCCTTGCTCAACTCTAAGTTTGAGTTCGTTCCGGTATTCTTCATACGACAAGCCACTTGTAAAACTCGTTTCCCCTGACAATTTAGCCTTATGAGTATTCCATGACTGATTATCAGCAACAGCACAACGTTCTTTGTTGTATTCACGAAGCCATCCCATAATGATAGAACCATCAATACGATTGTAATTTTCACCATATTTCATTTTCATTGCATTCTTGAAACACAGTTTAAAATCATCAGTTTTCATATAGGGATATTCTTCAATGATTAAATCTACTGTAGTAGCAACTTGGGTAGCAGACATTGTATTACTAACATTGAAAAACTCCAAGGCATCAGCTATCAATATGACCAGCACTGCTCTAGCCTGTGGTTCACCAAACTTTCTTATGATAGTGCCAATAGAAGGTTCATCACTTTGAAATACATCTTCAACCTTCTTTGGGCATAGAGCTTTGCAGTAGTTCTTCGGCGAGGTCCGTAAGACTGCTAACCGATTCTCTTCTTGTGGCCGCAGTATCAGTTCGTTTTCCATTATAGTTACCTTCTAAAATATTTGTAAATTTTGTAGGCAAGAATATCCAGTCAAAAGTGCACCTCCAATTTTTATCGTTTTGTCCAAGCAAGAAAGGACTGTCTAAAACCAATTGGAACACATCGAATATAGCTTGCTTCCCGTATTGTGCGACACGTGCTTTAATAGCTTTCTTTCGTTTTGCATCTATGGACTTTATAGCAGGAAGTTTACCTTTAAACGTGGAATTAAAATAATCCATTAGCCCACCCCAATCAATCTTTTCCTCGGGGAACAAAGAAAGCTCGTCTTTCTTTGATTCTCCTTTAGGAGAAGTTTCTTTCTTTTTTAAATGAGAATCATTATCATCTACATAATCATTATCATATTCATTATCATTATCGGGTTTTGTGGGTTCTTTTGGGTTTCCAAATAACCCAGTGGGTTTTGTGGGTTCTTTGGGTTCTTTTGGGTTTTCACTTTTCGGACGTCCCCCCTTAGAACCATTGCTCTTATTCCTTTCCACAATAGACATATACTTTTCAGTATCCCTGTCTATATCTATCTTTATAAAGTTGAAAGCAATATTTGCCATAGGTTTCAACCCCCGAAGATTTCCCGTTGTCGCATACTCAATTATGCTTTCGTAAATCTCCAGCCTGACATCATCCGGCAAATCCTTGATTGCTTCTCTCCACCCTTTATAAAAGATGAATGAATTTCTTTCCATATTTTAAGGGATTATACTCCGATTAGTAATAAAACTCACAGACCTTTTGCTTCCTTCAGTTTTTTCGCTTCTTCCTTGTAATGAGTAATCAGCTTTTCTAATTGAAAGTCACTAAATTGCTTAGTAACATTTTTCTTGGCTTCCAGGAACAGCACATTTCGTTCACCATACTTGGCAACTAGACGTCTGCGATAATCCTGAATATTTCCTTCCATGAAGCGGTTACAATGTGAACATTGAGCATTGCAGTTCATTTCATCAAAGCGAGTACTCATGTGTTGGCGGTTGATGTAATGACCGCAATCTGCTTTATTGAAAGGCTTTATTTTACCACATGAAATACACTGAAAATATCCATTAGGCATCGTATCACGATAACGGATGAATAAACTAAATATTCTGTCTAGTTCATTGACAAGATCAGGTTTCTTCTTGACCTTAACACCTTCTACCTCGAAAAGAGGCTTTTTCTTTTCTTTCTTCTTGTAATTTCTCCACATGATAATTAAAATACTACATTGGTTAATTGACGGCCACGACTCATTATACACCATTTTCCCTTTTCAGGCTGTTCTATGCGTAACTCTTCAACACGCCCAAAACGCCGGAAATTCCCACTCAAATCAACAACCCAACCCTCTTTACCTTGGCAGGGACGAATAACACGACCGACCATTTGATAATAGAGGGAAAGGGATTTGGTTGGACGTGCAAGAACAATCGTATCAAGCTCCGGGTAATCGAATCCGGTTGTAAGTACTCCGACATTAGCAACAACTTTTATTCTTCCATCTTTAAAACCTTTCAGAATTCGTGCCCTTTCCTCCTTTGGAGTAGAACCGCTAACGATCGCACAATTAGGAATTTCGGAAGCCAGTTTTTCAGCTTCACGAATAAACCTCGTGAATATTAAAATACCTTTGCGTGGTATGCCCGATTTGGGGTTCAACAGACGTTTTGTCCATCCAACTATATCTTTGTATATGTCCACACGTTCAAACTCTTGCAGAAGACTTTTTTCATCGTAATCTGCACCAGTAGAATTAGTTCTGACTCTACTTAAATCCAACTTTGTAATATCATAGTATTTCAAGTTTGCGAGAAATCCTTTAGCAAGCAGTTCACTCACCTGACAGTGGTAAATAACATCAGTGAAAACCTTTGGCCGGGTACGAGTTATAAATTTAAGCATAGCACCACCTCTTCCTGAACATAGTCTGTAAGGAGTCGCTGTCAGCCCAATAACTTTCCTTTGCTCATCTTCAAAGAATTCCTTATACATTCCTTTCTCCGGATTCACTAAATGACATTCATCAATCAGAACGTGCTTGAAATGTTTGAAGAAACTCATGTGTTTCATCACACTACCAATCATAGCGAACGTAATACGATTGATATCCTTTCTTCCAGCAGAAGCTGAATAAACTCCACAATCGAATATGCCGTATGATTGAAGTTTCGCAAAATTTTGTTCGAGTATTTCCTTACTAGGCTGGAACACTATCAGCGGCCCGTCTATCCGTGCAGCTATATTGGCAATGACAAGGGATTTCCCGGCACCAGTGGGAAGAACTATCACGTAGTTTTTCTTCTCCTTGGATTTAAAAACGCTGACCGCTGCATCACTAGCACTTTTTTGGTAGTCTCTTAACTGGTATGTCATAATTTGATGTGATATTTATGAACTTTCAAATGACAGTCACCACAAAGGGTAACGAGACAATCAAGATGTTCAAGCTCATGACCAACGATTGATTTTCCGTTAACCCTGTATGTTTTGTGGTGAATCTCTAAATTAAAGTCTTTACCGCACATCTGGCATTTATGTCCGTCCCTAATACGAACTTTACGCTTGGCTTCTTCCCAATCTGGATTATTCACAAGCCGCTTCACATAGTTGGACTTCCTGCCTTTTTTGTGCTGCAATCTACTCATCGTCTTCCGGTTCTTCTTCAGGAAGTTTATCAGACAGGTCTTCTTCGAACTTGTCCCCATAATCTTCTGTATCATCAATAGGACGTTCTACTTCAGGATATTCAATACCAAACAAATCAAGCATCGCTTTTCTGTTTCGATCTTCCTGTGCCCAAAGAGAACGTTTGTCCCAATCAGGAATTTTTTCAGCTTTCACAAGCTTAAACTCACCGTTCACCCATGAATAATACAGGAAATATCCATCAAGAGCAAACCGGATCGTATTCTTACTTGAAAGATGATACTCCCTCGTCCCCTTTTTGACCTCGGCAGCCAGGTCTTTAATTTCAGTCTTAATAGAAGCTAACCTGTCTTGTGCATCACTCTTAATTTTCTTTGCACGTTCAATGGCTTCCAACAGTTCACGTTCGCGTTTGGGGACCTCATTCTCTTGCTTGATGCAATACTCTTCACGAATTTCGGAAATCTCAAATTCATCCAGTAAACGTTGTGTCACCTCACTTTCAGGGAATGTAGCATTGAAATGCTCATTCACCAACTTTATCAATTCATCTACATTCGTAGAACCCTGAAATAAAACAGGGGGAAATTTTTCCCGAATAGAATCGGGAACTACAAACTCGATTGTCTCGGGTTCGTAGTTTCTCAAATTTGCAATCATAAATTATAAAAGGATTAATTAGTACCGGTTTTGGTACTCATGAATAAAATCTAAGTAATGCTGGTCTTCAGGCAATGGAAGTGTAATACCAAACTCGGTGGCCGCATCTATTTTCACGCTTTCCATGAAATTATGCATCTCTAAAGTATTAAGTTTACTTGTTCCTCGCACAATAGTTTCCACCTTACCATTCACATGAACCTGTTTCACAAGAAACTTCTTACAATACAAGTCATGTATATCCTGAAGTCCAGCAGCAGTGCTCCAATACTCTTCACCTGTGTATTCACGCAAACAGGCACCAATACACTGAAACCATTTCCACATGAGAGCATTTTGATTTAATGTTCTCGGCTGTGTTTTTTTCTTAATGGTTACAGTGTATTCTCCATTACGAAGTGTGCTGCACATGAACTCGAAAGACTTATCCATTTGGATTTTGCCATCTTTCTTCGTCAATGTTGCTTCCATAACCTATCAGAATGGCAAATCGTCCTTGGTCGGTGGTGGCGGTGGCGGGCACTCATTCACCGCACTTCGAGTCTGATTATTGGTGTGTTCCGGAAGAGGTGGCGGTGGTGGCGCTTGTTGAGGCTTAACAGAAAGCATCTCCATATTATCAACAAAAAGTTCTGTAATATACCGTTTAATTCCTCTGCTATCATCATAACTCCGAGTTCTTATCTTTCCTTCCAGATACAACTTGTCTCCCTTATGGACATACTTCTCAACAACATCGGCAAGACCACGCCAAACAACAATATTATGCCATTCAGTTCTTTCAGGAACCTGTGTTCCATTGGCAAGGGTATAACCTTTTTCAGTGGTGGCAAAGGAGAAAGTGGCCACTTTAGAACCAGCTTCCAAAATTCTAATATCGGGGTCTTTGCCAACATGCCCGATAAGCATCAATTTGTTTAAACTCATGATTTATCCTCCCTTATTGTTACACGGATACTATCAGCTTTAGGAACTGTTTTGATATACTTAGAATATAATTCCGGATAGTCAGCCTGAAACTTTTTAGTATCAAAATTGTCACTCGTAGAAGCGGGTGTATAACTAACTCGCAATCTTCCGGCATCCCATGACTTGACACCATTCTCACGCATAGCAGTTTTCAATTTTGCCTTATAATCTTTCTGAATCTTGGTTAGATCTGCAAGTTCTTCCTCAATCCCGATTATAGTATTTACAAGCTGCATTGGAATAAGTAACTTGTCATCATCAGGGGCAGGAACGGGAAGATTGGATAGATATTGCTCACCCTTCTTCTCGCATTCCATTAACTTCTTGACTTCTTTATCAGACTTACGACTAATTTCAACAAATTCATGTTTATTACCACGCAACCAAGTGCTAAACAATTTATCAACTTTGAGTAATGGATTTTGAAGTTCAAAGAAATAAGCATAGATTGACAACTGCCAACTTAAATACTCCTTATCAAGATGAAGGGTAGTTTTGATGTCAACAAGACTAATTCTACCGGCTTTCTCCCAAACACAATCTATATTCGATGCAAAGTATTCGTTATCAGAAACGGTATATTCATTGGCAAGCGCCTTATATCCGGCATTTACCCTCATTCTGATATAATTCTCTGCTTCAATACTTTCAGGAGGTAAGCCTGTTACATCAGCAAACTGGCATTGAGCATGAATAAGGCTACCCTTCTCTGCAGCTCTCTTCAACACAAAATCTGGGACATCTTTATATTTGTCAGGGAACAACTGCCGGCTAATCATACCGGTTATACCTTGCAACTGTTTTTCACCGAGCATATAAGTGTGGTTTTCCTCATTGAAAACCACACTGGATTTCACTAATTCTATCATTATTATCAATTTCTAGGGGGATATGTTTTCTGCATATCAATAGTTATGTTTCTGAACTCCTTATTATTGTGAAGTTCAGGATGTTCAGCCCAAACTCTTTCAAGCTCTTCGCGGCTTTTAACACCAGTCATTTGTTTAATTGCACGATCCAGGTCTACACCAGTATATACTTTGTCCGAAGCGTTTGAAGCAGAAACATTGGGAGCATATACTTTTTCCTTTGTATTACCATAAGCAAAACGAACACGGTTTTTATTGTCCACAATAACAAGTAGAATAATCTCCTTTTGCTCGTTATAGCCAATCTCTTTTACACTGAATTTGGTGTATAGAGCAGGAGAACCTGTTTTGCTCTGATATATTTCATTTTTCTCAAGTGGAATCCAAATGAAAGGACCCGTATAAAGTTCACGCCCAATTCCCCAGTTAAATCCTGCACGTTTAAAGGCGTCCGAAGCCTGCCCTTTCTCTTTTTCTGTGCTAGATTCTGTCCCAACATCCTGTTTACTCACCCATTCCTTCTTTTCATTATCCCAAATGGACAACGTACAGAATAGATTCCCATTAACGACATCATGGTGCCGTTTCCAGTTCATTTCTCCGAACACTTCATCAAGTATTCTCATGTCTACTCGAGCATCCTTGTATAATAGCAAGGAGCAGCCCGAACCGTCCGGTTTCATAGTACCAACCCTACATTCAATTTCAGAAGCTAGAAGCGGTCTGATAGAATTTTTCTTCTTCTCTTCATTCTGAACCGTTGATACAGTGTTTTTTCTCGCTGTCATAATTCTAATTTAATGGTTTGACTTTTAGCTCATTACATCAGTAAAGATAATCGTTATTGACAAGTTTAGCAAACAGAAACTTCGCCATTTTAACGCCATTTTCAGGTAGTAAAAACTGCCTGTACGATATTGTACAGGCAGAAAAATAAGAAAATGAATAATCCAATGTACCTTATGGAACGGCTACGCTTTGAAGGGTGTACGGCTCCCTGATTTATACATAATGTAAATGCTAGTGGACGGAACCGGAGTCGAACCGGTCTTACGGAATATTGGTGCACCTCACCGCAGTTTCAACCAACGATATACATATCCGCCCGATTAATTAAAAAGGTGCACTATCTTCACAGACCGTACACCCCAATCACAAACACAAAACAAAACTCATGAACTACTATAATTTAATAGGATCAAAAGGGTGAATGGCGTGGGGCTCGAACCCACATCACGCATATCTGCGTATGCTGCCAATTACACCAGCCATCCGTTTCAAGTGAACTATTCTCACGAACCATTCACTTAGAACACAAACACAAAATAAAACACGACATTAACTATTAAATAGCACTCTCACGAGCTTCTTGCTTCCGGATAGCCGTTCAAAGCACACCGGAATAGTATAGAACAATTAAAACTCAAATAACAGGGGCTTTAACCCTACAGCGTCCTTTTCGCTGGCAACATTAGTTAAACATAAAAAGAAAAATTCTCTGTGAAGGAACCCGGACTCGAACCAGGATGACAGATTACCTATGTATGACTTTCTTCAATCTATCTGCATACTTGCGTCTACCAATTCCGCCATTCCTTCAGGTCGTAGCCAGACGCTTCCGGCTACATTGATTGAATTGTTATTGATACAAACATAATTTTCCCCCTCACGGGTTACTTAACTCTGATTGAGTTGAGCCGGGAAACGGATTCGAACCGCTGACCTCATGTAGAAACATGCGCTCTAACCAACTGGGCTATCCCGGCAGATGCCCGGCGAACCGGGCTAAATAAACATGACAAATACTAAAATTAAGCAATGCAGACCTTCACAGGCTATCTTTATTTTGTTTCCTATCTTCGTAGTATCGAAAACAGATATAATTCACTGATACGACAGTCACCAATACAAAAGCAGCAATAAATTCTTTCTTGCTAACTTCAATGCTATCTACAAGATACAGTGTTGTCCATAAGGCAATGAACATCATGGCATACTGTATCACTTTAATCTTTTTCATTTCTTCCGTTTTTTAGATTTAACTTTCCTTCCCGCACATCGGCAATGAAGTAATACTTGAGCAGCATTACAATGCCACTTGCCGTTTTGGACATTAGTGGGCTTATCACTTTCAATCTTACCCGCTTCTATAAGATTCATCAATTTCTTTTCCCCACCCACATAATACGCAGACTTATCTTTTCCAAACGTTTCTGTAGAAAACAGACGGAGAATATTATCTAGCAATATTTCAGCCATTTCACCTCTGATCATCTCAACAAGCAAGATAGTTATGCAATTCTAGTTACTATAAACTGCATATTTTTTACATCTGACTTTGTTTTCCAAGCCATTCCTTCAGCTTTTTCTTTATAAAGCCGAGCATTCAATGTATTAGTTACAGACGGTTTCTGAACGATAGGAAATACTTCTATTGCACCAACATCCATACTCCGTAATACATCAATTACGTTACGTCTCTGAATATCCTTTTCCATACTGATTATTAGTTAGTTAATAGTTTTCCCCGCTCCAAGATTATTCGCTAATAAAAAAGGAACGGGGTATTTTCTTATTTTTGAAGTGTCAAATCAAAAAACAAGAAAATGAACAAATTTATTGAGATTACCGAAAACGGTAAACGCATCCTTATCAATCTAGGATGTGTTATTAAAATTGAGGACCATAGAAAACAGTGTATCCTACATTTCATTGATGGAACACCGCCATTAACAATCACTCTTGCTTATGAGAGTTTGAAGTCGATTCTTCAGGATCCCAATCATTCAATCTATGGGTAATTCGCTTAATGGGAATGCCAAAGAAAGTTATCACCTTGTAGCTTTCAAATACTTTCACGCAATCCCTGATAGGTTTCCCTCTTCCCCTATTGATGTCGCCTATCTCTCGAAAGGCGACATCTTTAATTTCAATTATTGCTTTCATATCTCTTTTTTATTGCATCCAACTTATCTGAAAATGCTTGTAAGGCATTCATTAATATCCGGAACATTCCGTATGTAAATAGAGCACTTACCGCACCGAGAACAAATGAAGCTGTTCTTTCTTCAAAATCACTCAACGTAAATGTTGTAATAAAAAAGTAACACGAAGAAACAATAGAAGCGAGTAACATAAGCACCGCCCCTAATATTATTCCAACTATTACAAACTGGAAAAACCTTGTCATAACTCTATATTCTTTAATTAAACATTGAAGCGATGGGCGGATTCGAACCGCCGACCTCTGCTTGTGGTGCTCTTCCGTTAAGCTAAGAGTATTTCTTGAGAGACTCGAACTCTCAACCATCCACCACACACAGCGCTCTAACCTGCCTGAGCTACATCACCTTTATATACATAAAGCAAATACCTCGATTTGCCGACAAACGTCTAACTGATTTAGTTTTACAACGATACGGCTTGACCATTAACCACAGCATTATATCGTTGAGAAGCCCGCCTACGTCAGTAATCCCTTTCAGCACGTGTCGGCTTCCAAAACACCATTTTACCAATATGTCAAAGAACTCTTCTCTGTTGTTCCCAGTCTCCCTTCAAGGGCAGGCTCAAAGACCGGACTGGGTACCGGATAACCGGCGGTTTGGTTTGACTTTAGTGAGGGTTAGAGAATACTTTGGTTGTTCTTCAAAACTATGTCCATTAAGTTTCGTTGCGATTCAATAAATTTCTTCAAATCATCACATTGGGAAACTTTCTCTCTATAAAATCCACGTTCTGATTCTAAATCTCGTTTGAGTTTTTCATTTTCACCTCTCAAAGAGCTGATCAACGCGTCTCGTTCTTCAATCACAGCTTCATATTTGTCTCGCTGTATTTCTAGTTCGGTTCTTTTATCCATTGTTGTATAATTTGATTAATCTCCGACGTAATGTGCACCGTAATGAGTACTATTTGGGTTGTAGTAAGCGGAAGCGGGAATATTAAGGTTATTATATTCCTTGCTAGGTGTAGCTTTGGCAGTCTTGCTCATAGCTTCATGTCTTTCAGCTAAAAATTTATCAGTTCTTGATTTCACTGCTTCCGGTGAGAAACTTTCTTGGAGTTTTGCAAAGCTCCATGCAGATTTTAAACACTCTGAAAATGTTTTTCCACCCTTCTTGTAATTGCGGTGTGCAGACTTCATTATTTGTGATAAATTGTAGCTCATAATCGTTATTTTTTAATTGGTTTTATCAATCATTTTTTGTATGTTTGTATGATTGATTGATTTATGATGCAAATATAAACGTATTTACGTTAATTACAAAACATAAAACTTGATAAATAATCGTATTTGCGTTAATTAACTATTAATATAGATATGGCTGAAACAAGCGTAAACGAAAAAATTAGAGAGATTATCTCTTATTATAAGCTGTCAGACAGGCAGTTTTCCATTAAAATTGGGGTAACCCAATCGGTGATTGGTTCTATGTTTCAAAAAAACACAGAACCTTCCTCTAAAGTAATTAGGCTCACATTAAACGCATTTACGGATATTTCAGCAGATTGGTTACTACGCAATAAAGGTCCAATGCTGATTTCAGATATCAAACCTGATCCAAATATTGAACGCATGGAACGTTTAGTTGATACAATAGCAACCCTTCAGGGGACTATAAATGAGCAGATGAAAACAATTCAACTATTCACTGAAGAGAACCAAAAACTGAAAGGCGAATTAGCTATGTTGAAGAATGAAAGAAATATTGGATAATCTAAAATTTATATACACTAATGAAAACATTATTATTTATCGTTGTATCAGCTACTATGTTATTAAGTGGATGCAAATCTAAAGAAGAAAAAGCTAATGAATTAATTAAGGACGACATGTTTAAAGTCCTATATGATTTTGCCAGCTATGAACCTATTGAAACCAATATAGACAGTGCTTTTACATCTGTATATACAGATTCAATCATTACAAGACATGCCTATTTCATTAAAATAGCTATTGAAAAAGCAGATGAATATCTAGATGAAATGAAAGACGCACGAAAAACCATGGAGATTTGGAGTGATGGCTATTCTTCATATAGTAACTCTAGATATTATGAAGCTAAAAATAAATTCAATGAAAATCTGGAAAAAGCCAAAGCATGTACTAATATGGTTACATTACATTCAGACAGTATAAAAGACAGAGCTAACTTTATAAAAAAAGAATTTTGTGGTTGGAAAGCAACACATAAATTTAGATGTAAAACTAAAGGAGGTAGCCCAGACATAGGAAATTATGAATATATATTTGATAAGGATTTCAAGGAAATTATTAATAAAGAAGATTTAGATGATAAAGATTACACTAAAATCAAAGAACTTATTAATGAAGTACTAGAAAGCAAAAAAGAAAGTGATGAAACTGATTCTAAAAACAATAATGAAATATAAGCTTAGAACTGTTGCAGGAGAAAAGAAATATTGGATATGCCATGAAAAGAATATATCATATTATAGTATTCAGAACAACATTTTAAGTATGCACCAAATTGAAACAGTAGAGCCTATTAGCTAACACTATACCTTAATTCAAATATGGCAAAAATAAAACAAGATAGAGAGCTTTTAAAAATTATAGACGACTATAAAACTTTCATTAATGCAGAAAAGAGAATTAATGCGCCAATCATTGTTTCTGAACCTAAAGGAAATCATGGCACATCTCTTTATACTAAAAAGCATCTTCATTCAGAGTTTCACTTTGGAAATACATTTATGACTTGTGAAGTACGAAATGGAGATAAAACAGATTGTTCTTTCCAGATAGTTTCGGATAAATTCAAAAAAGGAGTCGTTATCCGCTACGATAGTGGTGGAGGTACTCATAAAAACGAAGTTCCGTTTATACCTTTAGCCAAGCAAAGTGTTACAACTCCCCATTTTCACAAATATGATGATAATGGATATTTTTTAGCCTATAAAACAGACTTATTGAATAATCCCAAACAAGCTGAACATTTATTTGACATTGACTTTGGTTTTCCTTACTTTTGCCAAGAAAGTGTAATCTACACTAATGATGAGCATGAATTACCTGAAATACAAGTATTTCGAGAAGGCTATCTTCCTTTCGAAAGAGAAGACAAAGACCCACTTGAAGGAATAAATTTTTAAGAGATGGAAAAACTTATTGAATATATCATCAAATCCTACAATTCTTTATGGAAAATAAAGAAACATGGAAATACTTTTGAGATCATAACACCGATAGCAACAACAAGTAATATTTTTGTTTCCGTCTTTTTAACTCGAAGAGGAGATGATTTTATTGTTACTGATGGTGGTTGGATAGACAGTGGTATGTATGAATGTGATGCTCATTCTGATGATATATACTATTTCAAACTATTTCAGTACTATTTAGAAGATTATGAAATAGATATTTTAGAACATGCTGGCTATCATTACTATTACAAAAAAATAGAGAAAGCAGAGCTAGTACCAAATATAGTATACGACTTGTCCAGTTTCATTAACGCCGTAGTTAGTGCATCTTTTATCTCTTTTGAAGAGAAAAAGGAAAAAGAACAGATTGGTAGATTTAAAAGGAATGCCACAAATTTCATACATAACCTTGTAGATAAGGAACACTTAAAAACCAATTATTCTATACATGAAGGACTAGCAATTAAATTCAATGCTGTTGTTCTTCGAAATAATAGAATGACGCTTATTAATTACGTTACAGGTTCTAATGATACAAATTTCATATTAAGTTTAGGACGTTCTAATTTGAATTATGATGCAGTAGATGCACATGCCATCAATAGCCGCATCAATCATAAAATAACTCTAATAGATGATACTACAAAATCTATTCAATCTCCTAAAATTGCTCCTTACTTAAAGTCTATTGAAACCAAATCAGGACGTACGTATTTAAAATGGCATGAAAAATCCCATTTAAAAGAATTAGTGGAATAAATTACGCTTTATAAATAAAATATGATTCTTAAACAATGATACAAACTAGAAGTAAACACTATATATGGAACTTAAAGAATTCATAAAAGATACAGTTACTCAAATAGCAGATGCAGTAACAGAGTTAAATGGAGGAACATCAAAATTTAACCTCGTAGTAAACCCGATAGTCTCCATTGGAGGTATAAACAAAGGTACATTACATATTGGAAGGCAAGAATGTGTACTTACCAATATAGAATTTAATCTATCACTCACAACATCTGAAAACAAAGGAAGTGATGCTAAAGTTGGTGTATTTGCAAGCGTAATAGGAGTAGGAGCATCCTCTAATGAAAATGCACAAAACGAGATTGTGAGTAAAATAAAATTCTCGCTTCCAATATTGTTACCTACAAAAGAAGTTTAACTAATCGAACCGTCTTTAATGTATCTATATATTGCATCAGCAAGGTAAGCATTTGCAGGCTTAGAACCTTTTACAACATAATCGACACAACGTTCCCTGAGATCTTGGTCTTTTTGAAGTTCTCTACGAACCTTACGCTCTCTCATCCATTTTTGGATGCTTCTAAAAAACATTTTCATAAACGCACTATTTTAGTTTGACAATGCGCAAATATAACATTTAAAATAATATAAAACATGAAACTCAAAAATCTTGATAGTACATAAAACATCAAATGGTCGAATTATGGTCGAACCATAAAAAAAAGCAGGACTATATAATTGATATACAGAATATACAACTAGATTTCCAAAAATGTGTCTAGTTTAGTTTTTGTGTTGATAGCTCCCTCGTCGGCGGACGAACTAGGGAGCTATTTTTATATATTACAGGAATATTATTGCACAAAATATACATATTTTCCATAACTTTGCAGCGATAAAGTCTCACACAAATGGAATATAGCGTAGAAGAACTAAAAAATGCATTAATTGAGAGATGCGAAAAAGAGGGTATTCTATATGCAACGGTGGCAATGGATAGACGTACCAAAGAGATGATTCTTCCTGATACTTTAGAAGGAGCCCTGAAACATCCGGAATACTTTGTATGTACCTGCAGGAGAGTGAAAGATCAATATATAGTGGAGGAGATTACCAAAGTGTAATCCTCCTCCAATCTTTTATTCTTATTTTTCTTTTTTTATTCGCCCAATTCTCCCAGCAAATCGTAGGAAGGAGCAAAGAAAAGCGTTCCTGTTACAGCTGTGCTGAAGTCAAGCAAACGATCGGTATTCCCTACCGGATTGCCGATGAACATACTTTCCAACATCTGCCGGGTCGTACTGAACGTACTTGCATAACCGATGAAGTATGTGCCATATTCTCCCTTAGACGTATTGGCAAACGGCATGTTGGCACGTACAATTTTCAGGTCATCACCAATATTAGTGACGGCATTATGCGCATTTTGAGGTTTCTCCTCGTCAGACAGCTCGACATCGTTAAACTTACGACGACCGATCACTTTCTCCTGTTCTTCCACAGGCAGAGCGTTCCATGCAACCATATCGTGAATGTACTTCTGTACAAAAACATAACTTCCTCCTGCAAAATCAGCATCCTCCTCTCCTACCACCGCAAAATGATAAGGATTCTCATCAACTGCCGGATTCTCTGTTCCGTCTACAAAGCCGATAATAGCCTTGCCGTCCATATATCTGAAACCGTGAGTTTCATCGACAGGTTCAACTACGCCCTGGAGCTTCTCGTCAATGATGGAAGCAAACTCAAAACACAACCCCATCTGTTTTGCACGGATATGAAACAAGATGTCGCCCGGAGTAGAGACTGCCGTGTGCTTTCCGCCTTTGATCTCTTCAAAAGTGTTCAGTTCTTTCGGCTTTCCCTTTTCCGGGAAAAGACGGCTCCAGGCATCGGCGCCAAAGCCCATCGTACAACTGAACATCAGTTCGGGGAAACGATTACGCATGCTGCGAATCATGCCCGAGAAATTAGCGCATACATCTTTTACTTTATCAAGAGTTTCGGGAGTATCTTTTAGAGTATAAACAATAAAAATGACATTTTCACCTTGTTTCCCGGCTACGTCCTGCGGGATATTACCTCCAAATGAATTTTGATAAGGATTCATATTTTTCTTTTTTTCTGTTAGTTTCGTCAACGAAACAGTTCTAATTCATTTTTTTATTACTATCGTCAATATATGCGGCAGCCGCTTTATCCACAAATAGCTCTACATTCTGCGCGTGATGAGCTATATAGGCTGCGGGACCAGTGTCTCCCGAATTACAGATTTCTTCTACTACGTCGACTTTATTTTTTCCGGTAATCAGGAAAATGACATAGCGGGCATTCTGAATGGGGTATCCCGTCATTGCGATGCGCTTCTGCCCGTTACGGGGATGGGCGCTGACTACATAAATAGAGTTTGAAGTCAGCAAATCTTCTTGTCCGGGAAAGATGGAAGACGTGTGTCCGTCGTCTCCGGCCCCCAACAGTACAATATCAAATTCGGGCCAGCCACGCTTCAACGGTACTTGCTGCCGGACTAACTCCGAATAACGGACCGCTTCTTTCGCAGGCTTCGCCTCTCCACGAATACGGAATACATTTTCATACAAAATAGGAGTCAAACCCAAAAGAAGGTTGCGCATCATTCCGTAATTACTGTCCGAATCATCGGGAGGCACACAACGTTCATCCACCCAATAAATCCGCATACGATCCCACGGGGTAATTTCCATGTATTCATTCGCCCATAAATCGAACATCAGAGCAGGTGTGTTGCCACCGCTGACTGCGATATTGAACACTCTGTCCGGCTCTTCATTCATGATTTCCACCAAGCGGAGTATCAATGCTCGTGAAGTTTCAATAGATGAGGGAAAAACTGATAGTTTCATAATTCACAATATTGATCTGTATTCGTCAAATTCTTACAAGGATTCGTCCAGTCGGCCCCATGTTCGTGCATCATCGCTTCGCTTTCCAGAGGTCCCCACGTACCTGCGGGATAACCGTAGAGAGGTGCGTCGGGGTTGTCTTTCCAATAACGGAGTACCGGATCGAAAAATTTCCATGAGGCTTCTACTGCGTCACTTCGAGTAAATAAAGTCGGATCACCCTGGATGCAGTCGTCTATCAGACGGGCATAAGCGTCGCCACTGGGTACGCCGCCCAACTGCGCATAACTGAAATCCATCGTCACCTGGCGCACTTCAAAGCCTGCACCGGGTACTTTCATTCCGATTTTGAGCACGATTCCTTCATTCGGTTGCAAACGAAGAATCAATTTATTAGCCCGCGGACAGTTGCCACCGGCACAATGAAACATCTGATGAGGTGTCTCACGGAAATGAACGACGATTTCCGTTACTTTCGTCGGCATTTGTTTACCTGTACGAATGTAGAACGGAACGCCACTCCAGCGCCAGTTGCTAATGCCCAGTTTCATGGCAATATAAGTATCCGTGCGCGAATCGGGAGCCACTCCTTTTTCTTCACGGTAGCCTTTTTTATTGCCGGAGGCTGTATATTGTCCACGAACGATATGTTCGTTCAAATCCACTTCATTCAACGGGGTGAGAGATTCGTAGACCTTCACCACTTCGTTGCGGAAATTGTCAGCATTGAAAACAGCGGGCGGTTCCATAGCCGTAAGGGCTACGAGCTGGATCAGGTGATTTTGCACCATATCCCGCAGTGCACCTGCCGTTTCATAGAATCCGCCACGTTGTTCGATACCCAGATTTTCTACGGCTGTGATTTCTACGTAGTCGATATAGTTACGGTTCCAGAGAGGTTCGAAGATACCGTTGGCAAAACGGAAAGCCAGTACATTCTGGGCTGTTTCCTTACCAAGAAAATGGTCGATACGGTAAATTTGATGCTCATTGAAAACAGAAGCATACGTTTTATTCAGTTCACGTGCCGATTCGAGATCATAACCGAAAGGTTTCTCGACGATGATACGTGAATGGGGGGTGTTGAGTCCGGCAGCTTTGAGGTACAAGGGCACTACTCCGTACAGTGACGGCGGAGTGGCTAGGTAGAACAGCAGGTTGTCCGGGTCTACCTCACCAGTCAAGTCGACCAGACGTTGGCGGAGTTGCGGGTAACCTTCTTCTTTTGCCGGGTCCATCGGTAAATAGTAAAGATGGGAGACAAACGAAGCCATCAGAGCTGTGTCCTGTTCTTCGGACTTTACGAACTGTTGCAGTTCTTCTAATATATAGGAACGGTAGTTATCGTCAGAGTAGACCGTACGCCCGATACCCAATATAGAATACTCTCCGGTCAACCGCTTTTCACGGTAGAGGGAGTAAAGAGCGGGCATCAGCTTACGCTTGGTCAGATCACCCGACGCACCGAAAATTATCATTGCAAATTTATCCATTTTTCAAGAGTTGTTTTAATTTCTGTTTTGAGATGGTAAATGATAATTTTGCGGAGTGCCCTGAAAGGGCTTAATTATATAGCGTAGGGCAACGCCCTAC
>ERZ791631.136-NODE-136-length-80270-cov-5.490170_pt1 | contig 80270 bp, 100 predicted proteins | sample MGYA00509961_ERZ791631 | MGnify/ENA primary metagenome ERZ791631 (study PRJEB30046, sample SAMN00715248) | human gut metagenome | study: EMG produced TPA metagenomics assembly of the A metagenome-wide association study of gut microbiota in type 2... | reverse complement strand
CCTTTTGCACGAAACTCCGGCGCCAACAGCGAGAACCAACCTCTTGGAGTTGCGTAAGCAACTCCGAAGGAATCCTCTGATTTCAATCAGGGGAGGACGTCAAGAAGGCTTATCCTGATTGCACGGTTGACGTGGTGTCTCCGCAAGATCTGATGCGCGTCTGGCAAGCGTAGATAACGCTCACCCTAAAATTACGAGGAGTATCTCGTAAATTTACGAGTTCTATTGAGTGAATTCTTGTTCAAGTCCTGAAATCATGTTTCGACGGCATGAATACGACGTTTTGAGAAAGCGACCGAATGTCACCTTGATCGTGGGCAGTGGCGGACTGCCGCTTGAAACGTTCCAGGAAACACCGATTACCGATTTGTTCTGAGAACATTGGTGAAAGATAAGGAAGCCCAATGACCGACAATGCGCAACATGCAGACCTCAAACGTATGTGGAGCGGATGGATTTCGCTCGTGCTGTTTGTGCTGCTGATTCCATTGAGCAATTGGGTGATCGTGAACCTTGGTGTCATCTGCCCGCCCGGCGAACCTTGTCTTGTGCCGGTGTTGCCGGGACTGTGGGCGCCGTCGACCGTGTTGTTGGCCGGCTTCAGTCTGGTGCTTCGCGACGTTGTGCACCATTGCCTGGGCTGGCGCTGGGCGCTCTCATCCATTTTCTTCGGCGCCATCATTTCAGGATTTATTTCCGACTCGGCGCTCGTGGTGGCTTCGGTAAGTGCTTTTCTCTTTGCCGAATTGGCTGACTTTGCGGTGTACGCGCCGATGAGAAAGCGTTATCCGGCGACAGCAGTCATTGTTTCCGGTCTTGTCGGCTCTGCGGTGGACTCCGCCATTTTCCTGGCACTTGCCTTCGGTTCTGTCGAATACTTGTTTGGGCAGGTTTTGGGCAAGTTCTGGATCAATCTGCTGGCGGGCGTGGCGATTGCCGTGTGGCGACGCCGCAAACAGAGCGCTCTTGTGATGTCGGCTTGAGTCGTTTGATTTGAAAGGGAAAATCAACGTTTGCCTGAGCGGCTGTCTTTGCTACAATCTCGCACCACTTTCAAAAACATCTGCGCCGGATTGTTCTGCCGGTGGCGGTCACAAGGAAACCATATGTCCCATATCGGTGAGCTGGGCGACATCAAGCGCCCGTTGAGCGGCTGGCTCTCGCTCGTTTTGTTTGTTCTGATGATCCCCTTGACGAACTGGGTGATCATGAACGTCGGCCTCGTTTGCCCGGCTGACGGTCCTTGTCTGATTCCCGTTTGGCCCGGATTGTGGGCCCCCTCCGGCGTGCTGCTTGCCGGTTTCAGTCTGGTGCTGCGTGACGTCGTGCATCATTGCCTGGGCTGGCGCTGGGCGCTGATTTCGATTTTTGCCGGCGCCGCGCTCTCGGGTTTGATTTCGGAACCCGCTCTGGTCATTGCTTCGGTCTGTGCTTTCTTGTTTGCGGAGCTCGCTGACTTTGCCGTTTATGCTCCCATGAAGAAGCGCTACCCGGCCATGGCCGTGATTGCGTCGGGACTGGCGGGTTCCGTGGTTGACTCCGCGATTTTCCTGTCTCTGGCTTTCGGCTCCATTGAGTTTTTGGCCGGACAGGTGCTCGGGAAGTTCTGGATGAGTCTGATTGCAGGCGCCTTGATCGTAGCTTGGAGACGACTCAAGACACATACGGTCCACGAACACCTGCAGATGCAATAACTCGGACGCATTCTCAAGAAAAGCGGCGGTTAAGACAGTTCGTGCACAATTGCTCGAACTTGATCTAACCGCCTTTTTTGTATCCGATGACCGCGCAAAACAACACACCCAAGACCGCCGTTCTCATCTGCAACACCGGTTCGCCTGCCGCTCCGACCAAAGAAGCAGTGGCGAAGTATCTTGCGGAATTCCTCGGTGATCGGCGTGTGGTGGAAATGAATCCGCTCATTTGGCAGCCGATTCTGCGCGGCATCATTATTCCCCGTCGCGCGCAGGCTTCTGCCGATCGCTACAAGACGGTGTGGACGCAAAAAGGGTCTCCTTTGGTGGCGGTGACCTCCGACACGGCGCAAGGCCTGCAGAAGGCGCTGGGCGACGAATTCATCGTGTCCTGGGCGATGTGTTACGGCGTGCAGCGAATCGATGAAGAACTCCGTCGGATTGCTGAACAAAAACCCGAGCGCATCGTTGTTCTGCCGCTATATGCGCAGTACGCCACGCAGACGACGGAGGCGGTGTTCGATGCGGTGCGACGCGTGCAAAAGAAGGTTCGCGATTTGCCTTGCGTTGTTACGATTTCTCATTACTTCGAAGAAGACGCCTACATTGAGGCGCTTGCTGCTCGCGTGCGCGCGCATTGGGAAAAAGTGGGTGATCTCGGAGACGAAGGCAAGCTTATGATGAGCTTTCACAGTATTCCGGCGGTTTCGAGCGAACGCGGCGATCCGTACGAAGCACAGTGCAAGCAGACGGCGGAAAAGCTGCGCCTTGCGTTGGGTTTGAAGAAAGATCAGGTTGTCCAGGTATTCCAGAGCAAATTTGGGAAAGCGAAGTGGTTGGAGCCTTTTGCCGTTGATACGGCTCCCGAACTGGGCCGACAGGGCTTGAAGCGCCTTGATGTGATTTGTCCGGGATTTGCCGCGGATTGTCTGGAGACGCTTGAAGAAATCGCCACGGAACTGCGCTCGATTTATGAGAAGGCAGGGGGAAGCGGATTTCACTACATTGAGTGCCTCAACGCGCAAGACGATGCGGTGGCCCTTTACGCCGAGATCATTCGCAAGGCTCTGTCGAAGGCCTGAAAATCCGCTTCAGCTGAACTTTTTGCCTCCGATGGCTTGAAAAGAGCAAACCCAATCCCCATATAAGAGCCATCTTTCAAGCATTCTTTTTGCAAGAACATCTCTATGGCCCAAGAAGACATCAAGCAGGAGCAGGTAAATCCTGCCGACGAATTGAAGAAAGCAGCCGAAGCCGCTGAACAGGTTCAGGGTTCAGAATTGCCTCCGGAACTCGGCATCGAACCCGAAGGCGCAGAAGCCTCGCTCGAAGATCAGCTTGCCGCGGCAACGGCCAAAGCGGCTGAGAATTTTGATCTTTACGTGCGTGCGGTTGCCGAAATGGAAAACGTGCGTCGCCGTGCTGCCGAAGACGTTTCCAAGGCGCAGAAGTTCAGCATCGAGAAGTTTGCCAAGAACCTGCTTCCGGTGATGGATTCGCTTGAAAAGGCGATCGAAATGACCGCCGAAATCGAAGGCCCGATGCGAGAGGGCATTCTCGCGACGCACCGTCAGCTCGTGCATGCGCTTGAAATGAGCGGCATGACCGTCATCGATCCGAAGGACGCCAAGTTTGATCCCAACACGCAGCAGGCCATTGCCATGGTGCCTGCCGTCGAAGGCAAGAGCGCGGGTGACGTTGCTCAGGTCTTTCAGCACGGCTGGAAGATTCACGAACGCGTGCTTCGTCCGGCCATGGTGAGCGTGGTTCAAGGCTAGAAACTTCATCGACACAAAATTTTTCAGACGCCCCGTTGAATTTTCTCGGGGCGTCCCCATATAGGGGGTATGGCGCGGCAGGGACACCCCAAAAAAGAGTTCTCTGCCCGACGCGTAAGAGTTTCAGATCACGGTCGAATCCTTCCGAGGTCGGTTGACGCGGAAAAGGAATACGGCCCAACAGAGAATCAAGAGGAAAAAGAACAATGTCTAAGATCATCGGTATTGACCTTGGCACCACCAACTCGGCTGTGGCCATCATGGAAGGCGACAAGGTTCGTGTGATCGAAAATTCCGAAGGCGCTCGTACGACGCCTTCCATCGTTGCCTACATGGAAAACGGCGAGATTCTTGTCGGCGCAACCGCCAAGCGTCAGGCCGTGACCAACCCGAAGAACACGCTGTTTGCCGTCAAGCGCTTGATCGGCCGTCGCTACGAAGACGCCGAAGTGCAGAAGGACGTGCAGCGTGCTCCGTTTAAGATCGTTCGCGCCGACAACGGCGACGCCTGGGTGCAGGTGATGGGCGACAAGAAGCTTGCTCCGCAGCAGGTTTCCGCCGAAGTGCTCCGCAAGATGAAGAAGACCGCCGAAGACTACCTCGGCGAGCCCGTGACCGAAGCCGTGATCACGGTTCCGGCTTACTTCAACGACAGCCAGCGTCAGGCCACGAAGGATGCCGGCCGCATCGCCGGTCTCGAAGTCAAGCGCATCATCAACGAACCGACCGCTGCTGCTCTGGCTTTCGGTCTTGACAAGATGGGCAACGAAGACCGCAAGATCTGCGTCTACGACTTGGGCGGCGGCACGTTCGATATCTCCGTGATCGACATCGCCAACATCGACGGCGACAAGCAGTTTGAAGTGCTCTCCACCAACGGCGACACGTTCCTCGGCGGCGAAGACTTCGACCGTCGCTTGGTCGAATACCTGATTGCCGAATTCAAGAAGGACAACGGCATTGACCTCGGCGGCGACGTGCTTGCTCTGCAGCGCCTGAAGGACGCCGCTGAAAAGGCCAAGATTGAGCTGTCGAGCCGTCAGGAAACCGAAGTGAACCTGCCGTACATTTCGGCTGACCAGACCGGTCCGAAGCACATGAACATCACGATCACGCGCGCCAAGTTCGAAAGCATGGTCGAAGACCTCGTGCAGCGTACGATCGAACCCTGCCGCAAGGCTTTGAAGGACGCCGGTCTGTCGACGTCCGATATTACCGACGTGATCCTCGTGGGTGGCCAGAGCCGTATGCCGCGCGTTCAGGAAGTGGTGCGCGAATTCTTCGGCAAGGAACCCCGCAAGGACGTCAACCCGGACGAAGCCGTGGCTATCGGTGCCGCCATTCAGGGACAGGTGCTCTCGGGCGGCCGCAAGGACGTGCTGCTTCTTGACGTCACCCCGCTGACGCTGGGCATTGAAACCCTGGGCGGCGTGATGACTGCGATGATCAAGCGCAACACCACGATCCCGACCAAGCACTCGCAGGTGTTCTCGACGGCGGAAGATAATCAGCCGGCTGTGACCATCAAGGTCTATCAGGGTGAACACGAAATGGCGGCTTCCAACAAGTTGCTCGGTGAGTTTAACCTCGAAGGCATCCCGCCCTCTCCGCGTGGTCTGCCGCAGATTGAAGTGACGTTCGATATTGACGCCAACGGCATCCTGCACGTGACCGCCAAGGACAAGGCCACCGGCAAGGAAAACAAGATCACGATCAAGGCAAGCTCGGGCCTGTCCGAAGAAGAGATCAAGAGCATGGTTGCCGCTGCTGAAGCCAACAAGGAAGAGGATCACCGCCGCTTCGAGCTGGCTCAGGCCCGCAACATGGCTGACGCTTCGATCGCTCAGGTTCAGAAGACTCTGAAGGATCTCGGCGACAAGGTCGAAAGCGCTGATCGCGCTGCCTGCGAAAACGCCATCAAAGATGTGGAAGAACGCATCAAGGGCGAGGACAAGGCTGCGATTGAAAAGAGCGTGGAAGCGCTGATGGCCGCCGCTCAGAAGATCGGCGAAAAGCTCAACCAGCAGGCTGCTCAGGCTCAGCAGGCTCAGGCAGGCGCCCAGCAGCAGGCGGGCGGTGCCGGTCAGCAGCAGGCCAACAAGGGCGATGACGACGTGGTCGATGCCGACTACACTGAAGTCAAGCACTGATTTGGCTCAAGAGCAAAACCCGAGCCCGGCGCGGCGTCCGAACTTTAAGGATGCCGAGTCGGCCGTATGAGACACGGGGCCGGGCCGCCATTTGGCGATTCGGCCCTTGGCATGTTTTTTGGTAACGATTGACACACTATGGCTGACCAGGATTATTACGAGGTACTGGGAGTCTCGCGCGACGCAAGTGACGACGAGATCAAAAAGGCGTATCGACGCCTGGCGATGAAGTACCATCCCGATCGCAACAACGGCGACAAAGCGGCTGAGGAAAAGTTCAAGCAAGTGGGCGAGGCCTACTCGATTCTGAGCGATCCCCAAAAGCGCGCGGCCTATGACCGCTACGGCAAGGCAGGGGTTGATCCGAGTGCGGCCGGTGCTGGCGGTTTCGGAGGTTTCGGCGGCTTCGGTCAGGGCCAGGGCGGTTTCGGCGACTTCAGCGACATCTTCTCAGAGATTTTCGGAGGCGGTGCGGGCGGCGGTCGTCGCGGCGGTCCCAAGGTGTTCCGCGGTGCCGATGTGAGTTATTCGCTGGAAATCACGCTTGAACAAGCGGTGGCGGGTGCCAAGACCGACATCCGCGTGCCGGTTTGGGAAGAGTGTGAAACCTGTCACGGCTCCGGCTGCAAGTCGGGGACTTCGAAGAAGACCTGCCCGCATTGCGGCGGCAGCGGCATGATCAACATCAACCGCGGCTTCCTGCAGGTGCAACAGACCTGTCCGTATTGCCACGGCACGGGTGAAATCATTTCCGATCCGTGCCCGGATTGCCAGGGACGCGGTCGTAACCGCAAGACGAAGACGCTGGAAATCAACATTCCGGCGGGCATCAACGACGGCCAGCGCATCCGCATTCAGGGCAAGGGCGAACCCGGTCCCAACGGCGGTCCCTGCGGCGATTTGTTTGTGCAGGTGTTCATCAAGCAGCACGAAATTTTCCAGCGCGACGGCGACGATTTGCATGCCGATTTGCCGCTGAGCTTTGCGACGGCCGCTTTGGGCGGCGAAGTGAGCGTGCCGACGATGGGAACTGAAGCGCGCATCACGATTCCAGAAGGCACGCAAACGGGCAAGATCTTCCGTCTGCGCGGAAAAGGTGTGCCGCATCTGCACGGCGGCGGCAACGGCGATCTGTACGTACATGCTTTCGTTGAAACGCCGGTCAATCTCACGAGCAAGCAAAAGAAGATGCTCAAAGAGTTTGACGATTCGATCAAGGAAGGCGGCACCAAGCATTCGCCTCAGAGCACGAGCTTTTTGGACAAGATGAAGAAATTCTTCTCTTAATGGACACGACTGATGGCGCTTTGCGCTACAGTGGTAGCAGAGAAAACCCCGAATACACAACAAGGAGATATTCCAATGACAAATAAGTTTGCAGGCACCCAGACTGAAAAGAACCTTTGGGCTGCCTTTGCCGGCGAGTCTCAGGCCCGCAACAAGTACGATTACTTTGCTGGCGTGGCTCGCAAGGAAGGCTATCAGCAGATCGCCGAGCTCTTTGACGAAACGGCCGCCAACGAACGCCAGCACGCCAAGATCTGGTTTAAGCACCTGCAGGGCATCGGCAACACGGCCGAAAACCTCAAGGCTGCTGCCAGCGGTGAAAACTACGAATGGACGGATATGTACGAAGGCTTCGCGAAGACGGCCGAAGCCGAAGGCTTTGCCGAACTCGCGGCACAGTTCCGCGCCGTCGGCGCCATCGAAAAGGCGCATGAAGAACGCTTCCTGAAGCTTCTCAACAACGTTGAGATGAAGCAGGTCTTCGAAAAGAGCGAAGAAGTGATGTGGCAATGCCGCGAATGCGGTCACTTGGTGATCGGCAAGACGGCTCCCGAGGTGTGCCCCGTTTGCGCACATCCGCAGAGCTTCCAGCAGATTCGCGCCGAAAACTATTGATGCACGCCGCGCGAACAGCGCAACTTCAGTAGAATCCGCAGGCCTCCCGCCGCAACAGTGTAGCTTCCAGCTGACGCGGTAAGGGAGGCTTCTTTTTGCGGGCCAAAATGAAAAAAAGGAGATTTCTTGCGAAATCTCCTTTTTGAAATCTGGTCGGGTGAGAGGATTCGAACCTGCCTTGATTTACAGGCGTTTCAGAAGGACGTTTTTATATTGGGAGCGTAGTTGGGAGCATACGTTCGGTTGCTTGCCCTTGCCCAACAAAAAAGATCCCTGTGACACGTATTGTGTCACAGGGAGACTCAGGCCGGTTGCGATCCTGTGTATGTTTCTGCCCATTGCTTGATTTCGCTTGCGCGCCATCTTTTGACTCGCGGACTGATGGCAATGGGCTTCGGAAAGCTCGGGTCCTGCGCGACATACTTCCAGATGGTTGAGACACCCAGGTTGAGGGTTGCAGCCACCTGGCGGACATCAAGCATCAAAACGCCAAGCTGCGGTGGCGGAGGTGTCAAGTCTTTACGTTTCATCATTGGACTTCTCAAGTTTGGTTCGTCGATCTTTATCCCACGGCGGCACGTAACGTGGAGGAACCGGTGCCGGCACAAAGGCCAGCACCCTTTCCCACTTGGTTTCGTTCCACTTGTGGCCATCCCACAAGAGCAGTTTGAGATCGTAGAACCGATTCAAGTTGTTAACGACCGTCGTGATGTACGTGGCGACCACGCGCGGCTTGCACTTGGGGTAAGGGAGCCAGTTCATATCAGCGTGTCAAAAAGACAGGTATCGGAGCGACTTTCTCGCGGAGTTCTTTGACCATCTCGTCGCGCATCTCCTCGAGTAGAATATCCAGGTCGCGCAACTCGATGGTGAAGACCAGTTTGGTTGAATCCACGATTCGATACCGCATAGTGGCAAGAACGTTGTAGCGGTCATTGCGACCGACAATGGGGCGCAGCTGGATCCAGAAGTCACGCGGAACCGAAATGTTTGCAGTGCCACCGTCGGCGTCGAGCTCGTTGTAGGTGAGCTGAACACGGCCGTTGTCGAGGTTGACAGACTTCTTGAACTCGACCTTCTTGACATCCGAGAGGTTTGACACAAAGGTCAGGACTTCAGATGACGTCGGAGCCTTGGGCTGATCATCCGGTCGAACGATGTTGGAAAGGTGGCGGTCAAGGAAGCGACACAGCTCGATCTGAGACAGATCTTTGCCATCAATATCTCGCCACTCGACAAAGTCTTTGCTGAGAAGCGGATCGAGCTTGACTTGATGGTCTCGCCAGCTCGTCACGACGTTGTCGGCATCGTCGCAATAGCCGCAGGCAAGGTAGTCAGAGGAGTTTGCTGAGGGCCATTGCGAGTTCACGTGAACAGCGGCTCTCTTCGTCTTGTGGATGTCAAGGTAGCTCTTGAAACTGTCGGCATCGATGACGCTCACGATGCGGATGTCGCGCGGAGGATGATCCAAAAGGTTATCGGCAGGGTGGACCACATAGTCTTTCGGCACAGCGATGTGAGGGACGCCCTCAATGCTCATGGAGAAGGGCTTTGCGACTTCGACGGGGGTGGTGTTCTGGATGTTGGAGTCAGACATGGTGGGGACCTCAGTTCACTTTCTTGAAACGTTCTTCGGTGGTCGGCTCTTCTGTCGGCTCGACCTTGTCGAAATTGAGCTTGCGCTGGCGAGGATCGGATTCACACAGATCGCCGTCGTCGGTCGCAAAGAGGATTGTCTCGGCGGTCGGCAGCTTCGGCGTCTTGAGATTGACTTCATCGCTGACGATCACGGAAGAGCCGCTGTTCTTTGTGGCTGGCTTCACAGAGATCTTGATCGTCAAGGTGCCGCCCTTCCCGATGAAGCCGACACAGCGGTTGAGTTCGCGCAGGGCTTCATCGATGTCTTCCAGAAGGCCTCCCTGGCGGATGAGTGCAAGTTGCGTCATTGGTTTTTCTCCTACGTTATTCGGTGGTGTCTGCGTTCATGGCGTCGGCTTCCTTCGCCACCTCGCTTAGGCCCTTTGGGTACAGGGCGCGCACCTGCAGCTTTTGCTCTTTCGTAAGGCTTTGCCAGAAAGCCTTGTAGCTTTCCGAGCCCTCATTTGCCGCGGCAAAAGCCAGCTGCGCAAGTTCTCTCTCTTCAGGTGATTGGATCTGGCTCTCATCGACGATGTCCGGTGCGTCCGGGTCGATGTCGTGACCTTCGGCTTCCTCAGCTGTGCGATCCGGACAGATGTCCGGGAACGCCTTGCGAAGAGCTTGGCTCTCGGCGCACTTGGCCAACATTCCGCGGGGGCGCTTACGCCACATCGGCGTCGGGATGCCTTCCTTGGAAACGGCACACGATTCGGTGAAGTATTCGACGGCGGTGAACTCGGCCACGTAGCCGGTTTTGAGCAGGCGCTTGACGGTGACGCGGCACCACTCAGGAGCGGTCATGTCATTGCCGCCATATGTGAAGGTGACGGGGTCGCCGAACTCCGGCTCGGAGATGCCAGCCAGCCGACCACTCTCGGCGGCCTGCGTGCGATAAAGATTCAAGCCGGGGATGATGACGTCACGGTAGACCTTCTGCTTGCTGTCGTACATCGGCACGATGTGGACAGGATGCAGAAAAGGATCCAGGTGACGTGCCCGGCAGTAGTCCAGAACCATTTGGACCGACGCGTCAGATGCGCCGGGGTAGAGCGAGTTTTTCAGAGTTTGGATCAGCTGCTTGTCATCAATCTCAGCGATTTCAGTAGATGCCATAAGTACCTCAAAGAAGTGAAGTGAACTTCCAGTATGCGAAAGCGATTACAAGGGGGACGGCGATGAAGCTGGACGCCAGAAGTACGCCGTACTTGGACACGAAGGCACGTAGCTTCTTGATGCGTTCCTGAGGACCGTAGACGCCCCGCTGCATCCGGGCGCAGTGCGCTTCCCATGCGGTGTCATGTGTGGTGGTTGTCATGTCGGTATCCATGAAAAAGCCCTCACTCGGAGGGCTTTGTTTTTGATTCGATTTCATCGATCTTCTCATTGACCTTATCGATCAAGCTCAAGACCTGAGATTTGTGGATGGCTCTTGGAAAGTCGAACCTTCCAATGTGGTAATCGAAAAGACCGAATCTGAGGATGTTGCATCGACTTATAAGCGCGAAAGCGGAAGCGCTTGCCATTAGATCATCGACCGGGTCAGGAAGCAATCTGCAGAAAGGGTTGTCGTCGCTAGATCCGAAAGGAACAACCCAAAATTCGGTCGTATTCACGAACTCAAGCAACCAGAAACGTGCCTTTTGCAGGTCCTCCAGTTCGCTCCCTTTGAAAGGGGCACGGATGATGTACTCGATCGCCGAGGCCAGTGGGTGAGGCAGGAATTTGGTCAGGTCTTTTGGCTCGCACTCGAAGCGGTAGCGAGCGTAGTGGTCGGGGCGATTTACTGCGTCTGTCATTTTTGCGTCCATAAAAAACCCGCCAGGAGGCGGCTCTTCATGCTTGGGTTCCCTTGTTTCGAGCTCTGACTCGGTCTGCGACAAGCTCGATTACCGTATGGCGCTGCTTAACGGCGTTCAGAAGGGACACATTTGCAGAGATCATTTTTGCGAGATCATCTTCCGTGTAGGTTTCATCAGGAATGTCCGATATGTCTATCGGTTTCTCCAGTTCCTTATTGATCATGTCGATAAGCATTTGAAAGCGCGCAATCAGAACGTCATTGTCCATTTTTTTTGTTCTCCAAAAATGGCCACCGCCCGCGCAGTACCCTTCGCAGTTGCAGTCTCTCGACGCTTTGCACACATCACGGGCGGCGGCCTAAGAGGGTTGGCCGCAGTCGGCTGGAAAAGCCTGCGGGAGGAACCGACTGGCGACCGAAGGTGGTTACTCGGGCTTGTATGGATCTGGCAGTTCCGCCCAGGCCAACACTTGGTCCAAAATGTTTAAATCCAGCCAGCTCTTTACAAAGTCACTGTAGAACAGCGTGTCAACGAAGATAGCCCCTGTAGGCGATTGGATAGTGACGAGAAATTTGTTGAATCTTGATGGCACTTCGTCCGGATACTTGTGCCAGACTATCTTGGCCTCGCTCATGTCTTCTTCCTCCAAGGTAGATCGACGTTGATCGGCCGCCAGAGGTGCAGGCAGTTTTTGTGAACGTCTATGTACTCCGACTGAGGCGGAAAGAACTGGATCACTTCGTCTTCCGGATCCCAGAAGAGCATCTTGATGAACTTCAGCTCTTGCCAGGTGGGAATTCGGTGCTTGAGCGAAACGCTTACGTGCTCCCAAGTTATGCCATTGTCGTCCGTGTCCAGCGTCGCTATGACGGTGAGCTTTACGCCATTAAAGGGGATTCGGTACAAACGCCCGGTCATAAACTGCAAGAATTCATATTGTTCGGGGAATTGAAGCATGGCTTTCTCCTCTATTCATTCTTGTCTTCCGCCCCAAGCTCTTTGGCGATTTCCTTCATGGATTCGCCGAACTCTTCCTTTGTGATGAGCCCGGCGTCGATCGCCTTGTTGATTGTGGTAAGAGCCATTTCAAGGGCCTTCAATCGCTGTTGGTTTGGGATAACCATGCCGATGTAGATCATGCCCAGAATGAGGACCACAATCCATCCGAAAGACATGATCTACTCCCACGGGCGGAAGCGTTTGACCCGGATATGCGACGGATACGCCTCTCTGGTCGAGTTCCTCCATGCGCCATCTTGGAAAACCGCGCCAACCTTACGGAAGATGCCCGGAGGGTCTGTCTCATCGCGGTGCTCGGTTCTCATCCAGACGCCTTCCGGAGGCGTGACGTCCGGATATACGTTCCAGGCATTCGGGTTGTACTCGGGAGAGATCTCGAAGTCCTGCTTGTGGAGCGTGACGGTGAAGCGGCTCTCGCCTAGCTGGACGTGGGTGGTCGACTTTGTGGCCATGAACTTGCCCATCGTCTTCATCATCTCTGAGAAGGCCCCGTGACTGAGCTCGTCGAGCTTCTGCTGGAGCTTGCGGTCTCGAAGACGGTAGGTCGTCATACGTCCTCCTTTTCAGCCTCGACGCGCCGCAGTGTGCGCTCGATCTTGTATTCGGTCTGAAGGTCGAAACTGTCGGCACATTCTTCGCCCTGGCGAACGAGGAAGACCAGCTGATCGATCATGATCTTCACGTCTGCAAGTTCTTCGATGAAGCGCACGTAATCGTATGCTGAGTTTTCGCTCCGACTATTGAGATGCTTGATCTCAACCATCAGTTCGGCCATCTCTTCGATGGCCTTCTCGGCTTGAGCTTGAAAACCGAAGTGGGTGGCGATGATCTTGAGTCTCGGATCGATGTCTTTCATGATTACCTCACAATCGCTGAGATCAGATCGACCCAGAAGCAGATGCCAGCACCGAAGATGCCGACGGCGATGAATCCGATGAAGCCGATGATGGCGACGGCTGCCATCAGTTCACAAAAGTCTTGCATTTCGTCTCCTTGAAGAAAATCAGGTATGGCCGCTTAAAGGTGCAAAATTGAGGGTGTCCAATCTTCAACTAACCCCTTTAGCGGCCATGCCTGATTTTCCGTATTCCGCTATTCCATTGGTCGGTCGACTCGTTTCCGCCCTGATGGCAATAAAAAATCGTTTGATGGAAACAGTTCCTGTGATTGACGCTCAGTGCATTGATGTAGCCATGGAAGGCAAGGCCTTCATGATTTTGGTCAGTATCTATCCGACAAGACGGCAGTCAGAATTCGATCGCGTGACGGTCGATGATTGCAAATTGCTTGACTATGCCGTGGACGTAGATGACATGGGACTATGCCGGTATATCCCTCGCACTTCAGAGACGCCTTTCGAAAGTAAAGAAGGGAACTGGATCATCCCTCCGGAAAAGAAGCGAGAGAAACCTGTCGGGATCGGCTTTTACATACTTCCTGACAAGCCAATGAAGACCGCAAAAATTAGGTTGCATTCACCCGAATGGCTGATGTCGACAACCTGCAAGGTCGATTTGACCTGAATCCACGTCAGACCGCTCGGCTCGGAGCGGCCTCACGTGGACCTTCTCTTTCGAAAAGGCCAAGGCCTGACGGGGCGGCGTCACCCCCGCTAACGGTATCCATCCGGATCCGTGTCGCGCTCGCACTCAGCCCGCCCACCACGGCGGGGTCACAGCGGTCCGGAGCCTTGCACTCCTTCGGGCCCACTATCCATTTTCACGGGGCCTATTGACGGCTTTAACGTCGCTTCCGACGATCCTCCTTTGAGGGCGGAAAACCCTTGGCGATGTACCCGCGGATCGACCATCTTTAACTGCGGGGTCGGGGAATGAGCCCTCCCGTAGCCGGGTGCATCTTCAAGTGCTCTCGAGCCCTTTTTTCTGTTGCCGACGGGGCGAGGCTGTGTGGCATACGATTGAGAAAACACACGTTGCCGGCAACAGAAAGAAAGGTTCTGGCAGAGCCCTTTTGACTGGCGTCGCCGATGCCATACGGCACAGTGCTCAAGTGCGTCGTTAAAGATCTACGACGGCGCCAGTCAGAAGAGCTCTCATCCGGGCAGGTTGCAAACGATCAAGAAGGACACAAACCCTGTCACGACAGCCGCCGCCATCCAGATCGGTGAGTCGCCGTGCTTGTCTTCGGTCATGAGCCTCTGGATCAGTCGGGTCATTTCTTGGTCTCCTTGTTAAGCATCACGTCCGGAAAAAGTTCTGCGAAGAGGTTGTTCAGCGCTGTGCGCTTTTCGTTCACGACGCCGAAGAGCTCGCCGAAGAAGGCTCGGGCTGATGCCATCTCGCCTTGAGAAAATTCTTTGCTCAGGCATTGCATGAGCACCTTCTCGTACTGCGACCATCCGACGTTGGACTTCTCCGTTGAAGCGATGGCCTCCAGTTGTTCCTTCGTAATTCGCATTGCTGCCTACCTTGTCCGGGTCTCCGTGGGATGATTAGAGGGTCGGGAGTGCAGAAACCGACTGTTTCTAATCACCTCACGGAGGTAACTTTTATGTGTGATCAAAAAGACATTTCTTTAGAGACTGCTGCGCAGATCGTCATCGCCGGGCTTCAGAGCGGAGCGATTTCCCTGCCCTTCAGTCAGGGACTTGACCAGAAGCAGAAGAGTCAGTTGATTTATGAGCGAGCACAAAACGTGACCAACTTCGGCTTCTCCTTTAACTCCGCGGCTATTTCCAAGCAGGCTGACAAGGAAATTCGCGATTCGGGCGTTCTGATCGACGCCGCCTATATCCGAGGAATGATCTTCGCCATCGCCGGAAAGGAACTGCCCGAGCGGTAAAGTCATGTCTTGACCGGTAAGCATTGACAGGTCGCGCAAAAGGTCGATGAGGCGTTCTTTGTGTGTAGAACCGTCTCCTGCGGACTGCGCGCAATGCTTCAGTTGCGACTGCCAGATGCCCCGGGCGGCTTCTTTCGTAATCCCGATTCGATCAATCGCGGGAACGAAGACCAGCTTCGGGGCTTTCCACTCTTCACCCTTGCAAGTGCGAGAGCGAAGATCTTCTACGCTGTCCAGAATGCTGTTGATTCGGTTCCCAAGTGAGCGGGCAATGAGTTCGACGTCTTTTCCGGTAACTGGACGGCCCTTGCTGTCTGCTTTGCCTTCTGCAAAGTTCCGGAACCATGCATACGGAAAGGTCTTCATGGCTTCCACGTCACGCTCGATGCTTTCCTGCAGTTCCAATTCATCGTGTTGGGTTGTCATGGGTTAACTCGCACTGGTAATTTGCTTGGTTTCGTATGAAGACCATTCGACGTTGGCCATTTCGGCTGCGGCGATGGCAGTGAGCTGTTCCTGAGTGTTTTGCATTGATGATCTCTTGTAAACCGCTTGTTTCGTTACAAGCAAAACTTTACAGCGTGATAATTTTGCTTGCAAGGGATACTTGTAGATGATTTACAAGGACATTGATCTATATCAAGGAATGCTTCAAGCGAACACAAAAAAAACCGCCCGAGTGGGCGGTTGTGGTTCTGATGAAGTCTGACCTAAGCGTGCTGAGGGACAGGTGTCAGTTTTAGGTCAGAGGCATTCGGAAAGCGGCTCAATATTTACAGCTCCTCAGCCGAGCAAAATAGGACGCAACGTCCCTCAATGACCACACTATCCAGTTGATCTTTACTCACTGTGATAGGGGGATACCGAACGTTGTCGGAAATCAGAAGCAAGCTTCCGTCGACCTGTTTTTGAATGCGCTTGATATAGGTATCGCCGCAGAAAGTGATAGCGTAGATTCCCTCTCCTCTAACATCCGTGCAAGACCGGTCAACAAAAACAAAGTCCAGATTTTTAATTGTCGGAGACATTGAGTCGCCATTGGCCGTGATGATCTCGAGATGACGCAAATTCGCAGAAGGAGCTTTTGCTCTGAGCCAGGCAGCGGTCAGGCGGATCATATCAATGATCGTGCGCTCACCTGAATTGCCAATCATGTTGGTGCCACAAGAACCTCGGGCTGTGAATCTTGGAATGGAAATCAGGCCATTGTCCAAATCGACAGTTGATGCTGTGAGCCTGTCGGCTGCCGCTCCATGAACGATGACAGCAGGAGGCAGCTGCAAATACTCGGCAAGTGCTTCCAAATTTTTACCTGTCGGCCTTGTCTTCCCTGACACCCACTGCTGGACCGCTTGAGGTCGTACTGACAAAGCACGAGCAATGTCACTTTGGGTAAGGCCGCGCTCAGCCATCAGCTGAATCAGAACGTCTTTTGTTTTACTAGCCATGGTGACCTCCTTTGCCGAGATGCTAACAAGTAACGCTTTAAAACGTAAAAACAAGTAAATCTTGCTTTTCTTCTTGTTGTCATCATAAAATACAAGCACAACTTGTTACGAGGAAAACCATGACAAGCAACCAAGAATTGAATGGCGCAGAAAAGGCCTGTGCTGTTGTGGGTGGGCAGACAGAGTTAGCACGCCGATTGACGACGAGCGGTAAACGCATTTCCGCTCAAGGCGTTCGTTGGTGGTGTACTGAAATCAAGGCCGTTCCTGCCAGAAATGGCTGGGCTATAGCCGTGGCAGAAATCACAGGGTTGAGTCTGCACGAACTGAATCCTGCCGTCTATCCGAAGCAGTAGCGAGGATCACTATGGCAAGGTACAGAACCATAGACATTCGCATCTGGATGGATGCGAAATTTATGAGCCTAGATGAAGGGAGTCAGCTCCTTTTCATCTATCTGCTCACATGCCCGCAGGTCAACCAAATCGGAACCATTCCGATGTCTCCCAGTGTTCTTGCGGCGTATCTCAATAAGCCTGTCGAAACCGTTTCGGAACGGTTAAGGAACCTTTCCGATATGGGTTTGATACGGGTCGATAACGGTAATTTGATCTGGATTTGCAACTTTTTGAAGTACAACGCGCCGATGAATCCCAATTGTGCAAAGGGTCTGGTGGCGTTTTTCGATGAAATTCCTGATTGCCCGCTTGTTGATGAAGTAGCCGAAGCCGTCGTGAAGGCCTGTGAAATCAAGGGTTCCGACTATTTGAGGGCCGTTTTGCCGTCTCTGAAAAAGTACCTTGACCGAAGGGAAAAACGTAACCATTCGGAAACGGTTCCAAAACCGTATCGAAATCAGGAACAGGAACAGGAACAGGAATATAGGGATGTATCTGACGATACATCCTCGTCGGCTTCGCCTGCGCTCACGCTTGACGGCGATGCCGACGCGCCGAAGCGTGCTCCTTCGGTTCCCTATCAGCGGATTGTCGACAGCTACAACGCGCGCTTAGGGGCTGTGCTTGGCATGTGTCTGAAGCTCAACAAGCAACGCATGGGCAATCTCCGGCAGAGATGGGCTGATATTGCGGACATCGTCAACAGCAAGCAGACACAAGACGTCCTGGACGGCTTCTGCGACTTCTACGACAAGGTGTCGAGGAGCGACTTTCTCATGGGCAGGTCGAAGAACAGCGGTTTTAAGGCGTCGTTCGACTGGATCCACAACTCAAGCAACTTTGTGAAGATCTACGAGGGGAACTACGAAAATGGCCGAAAACTCCACTAAGCGCAATGCCTTTGCCGACAAAGAGCACGAGCAATCGGTACACCCCAAGGGGAGATATGTTCGCCAGCGGTGCTTTGCCTCCGGCTGCTACTGCCTCGCGGTCTTTATGACCGACCCCGTGAACGGACAAGGCCTTTGTGAATACCACTCCGCGGCTGAGGATGCGAACACTTGGCCGAAGATCACGAACCTGCTCAGGCGTGAAAAGGCGATTGCCATGGTGCGCGCTTTGCACGCTCTGGACATGAGCAAGCATCTTGGACTTAAGGAGTGTGAAGGCCTGATCGTCAAAGTCCAGAACTGCGCAAAGGAAGTCGGGATGGACATGGAGGTCATCCAGCTACAGCAACGCGAAGGCTGGCGTAACGGAAAGCGGTGCATCGAAACGGAGCTGCCTGCGGCCTACTACTACCGCGTCAGCATGGCATTCGAGAACTTCATCGTCCAATGCGCGAAGCCCACTGGCTACCGTGGCTACGAGTCCCATTACGAGCGCGGCATGAAGCACATCTCGGAAGCGTTTGCCTATCTCGAAGGGCGGAAGATGCCGGCGCACATATCGGCGGCAGGAGCTCAGTGATGAACCGTCAGCGCCTGGAGCCGAGCCCTCCCAAAAAGACGGGGCCGAAAGGCATCACGATCGAGATCGAAAAGGCCATGGCGCTGCTTCGTCGCATCGATGGCTTTGATCTTTCGGAAGAAGACCGCCAGCAGCAGGCAGAGGCTGTCAGTTTCTTGCGCGAGGCAGTGGTCCGGCACTTGAAAAGGAATCGGATCAAGGAGAAGAAAAAGTGAGTTTGGATTTCACGGTTTCATTTTTGTCGGCCACAGTGACGGTGCAGGCCATTTACCTTCTGATCATGGCCCGCACTTTGACCAGGCTCGATTTTCAGTTCAAGGCTATGAGGGACGATATGTTTGAGATTCTTCGCTTCATGCGAACTGGGGAGATGAGGTTCGAGAAGTACGCGGCTACCGCTGCTTACAGAGAACTTTTCGAGAAGCGCGTCGGAAAAGGCCATAACGGATTTCAACCTCAACAAGGGGAGCGTCAGTGTTCAGAAGTTCGATAGGAAACCAAATGGATTCTAGCTTTTCGGATTTCGGGCTCAGAGGTATGGATAACGGAGCACTGCCGAACAAAAATTTCGGATCAAGTAATGATGCTCCGGTAAATGAACCAGCCTCATCACACAGGTCGTGAGGGATTTTGGCTCCTGTAACTTCGACGGTTCGCAGAGTCAGCGGATACGGGACATCGGTAAACGAGATGTACAGCAAAAAAATTTTTGGATTCCGTTGTAACTCGCGGGGAACAGTCATATCGCTACTGGCTGGGTAAGCATAAGCAGTAAAACCAAGGGCGGTCCTGGAAAGCTGGATGTACATAAAAACGGCTGTGGCTAGCGTGCTGAAAGCGGTGATCTGGCCTAGCAAAGAGTCGAAGAACAATCTTTACCTCCGTGGGGTGGTTGATGGGAAGTGTTGGCGCACACACCGAAATCATCTCACGGAGGCCTCGAAAAGGGTTTGAAAGCGAATGAGTAGTCGTTTTTACAAGGCGTTGGCATTGGCCATAGGGGTTGAAGCGATGCTTGTGGGCTCGATGCTATGTCTGGGAAGTCGCGCGGAAACCATCTTTAAGGTCATCGAAGCGCTTCTGTACCTCATCGGATCCATAGCTGGACTGACATGGTGCTTCTACGAATGGGGCGCTGACGAAAGGAAGAAGAAATGAAGGAAAAGAAGAGAAAGGTCTACGTCCGGGTGCCGATTGAGGACGCTCGACGGATCGATCAGATGTTGGAGCGCGTGTGGCAGAGGTCTTTCTATGAGGAAATTTCGTACAACCGATTTACTCGGTCGCTTGGAAATGCCGAGCGGCGAGAAGCTCGTCTTTTAGGACTCAAGGTGAATAAATGAATCTTTTTTTGTGGGTACTTCAGGCGCCGATCATGCAGCTCTTGCGCGTGATCTGGGAAGAGCAAGGACGGCCGACCGCCCGGACGAGATTTTGGTTCTGCTTTTACGGCTTCATCGGCTGGCTGTCCTTCGGTGTCATTTCTTACGCCGTGTTCCGGATTCTCTATTACGTCTTGGGAGTGATCGGATGAGATACAAGATCGAGATCGATGGTGATGTGCTGCTGGACGTCTTGCACTGGCTCGAGAACTGCGGGCGGTACAAGGACGCGGTGGCAATTCGGGATCAGTACGTGGCGCAGCACAATCAGGCGCTGAAGCGGTTTGATGATCTCGGCAAGGGGGTCGCACCACAGAAGAGCGCCTCCGCTGAAGAGGCCTTGAAGATCTTCGGAGACTTCTTTGGGGGCAAGTGATGTCCATCAGGCAGATCAAGCTTGACTTTGCGACCGTCCTGAATCTGCTCTCCCTTGCACGGAGGGCAGACCTGGACAAGGCAGGTATGGGAGAGCTCGCTGCGCTTGCGATTGCCGAAGCGAAGGTGGCAGATGTGATCAGTCGGCAAGAGGAGAAAAGACAACGTGAAGAAGAGCGAAAGGATCGAGTCGGCCTATAGAGCCGGGTGGCAAGCCGCACAGCGCGGCGAGAACTTGTCACGTCAAGCCAATCTTATCCACGACCATGAAGAGCGTGCCGCTTTCATCAAGGGCTACTACTACGGTGGCCAGGCAGCGAAGGAGAAAGACTCCCATGATGTCACAAAGCGATCGTGAGGCGCTCGATGATCGCCTTCGCAACTGGGGACGATGGGCGGCAGATCGTCCGGCTATCGGATCCAGTTACCTGTGGCGAGCCATGAAGAAGTACGGCAAGGCGGACGAAACCGAAGGAGATGACGAGCAGGATGCCAAACCTCCGAAGATCGATGTCCTGGATGCGCTTCTGGTCGAGCGTGCCTGGGTGTCTTTGGCCGAGAGTCCGTTCATGTACAAACAAGCGAAGTGGACTTTGAGGGCTCACTACTGCCTGCCAAAGCAATCGCCTGAGAAGACGGCCAAAAAGCTCAAGTACAGGCATCGTAACTACGATCAAATTCTTTGTCTGGGAAAGAAGCAGATCGAAAACGTGTTAATTCGGTTTGACAAACTGCGGGAGGCACAGCACAATGGTTCCACAATTTGAAAGCCAGTGTTTCTGTGAGTTTTGTGGGCAGCCGGATGGCTGCTTTGTTATGCCTGGAAGAAACACAGGAAAGTAAGGAAAGGGAAAAGCCTCGCTGATGAAGCGGGGCTTTTGTCGTTTGGCGCCATCAAAAGTTCTGCAGAGACCGCTCTTCTCAAAAACTGGATGAAATGTCGATACAAGAACTCAATACTGTCGCTCTATGGCTCATCGGTCTCCTGGTGACCTTTGCGAAGCCGCATAGCGGACGAAGGGACGATGGTATCAGAGTCGTTCTTTGGCGAACGATCATCATTGGGTGGTTGTTTGCCATTGTTGGTATCTGTTTTTTGGGGCGCACAACCGAGGCTATGGCATGGTTTGATCTGTGGATCAAGATTGCTCTTTGCTTCGGTCTCTATAGAGATTTCATCGAAAAGTTCCGGTAAGGTTGGCAAACCAAAGATCTGCTGGAACACGGAGTACACGACAAGCAGCTTGAAGATGATTTCCGACAACCTCTTGGCTTGGTTTGCGGCCATGTCTGCCAGAATGTCGTGGCTTGGCTCCTGCTCCGCATCAATCTCATCGAAAGATTCGCGAAGCTTCTGTTCGTAATCTTGCTGTTCGACACCAGAAAGCGTTTCCAGCAGATCAGTTTCGCTCGGGACATTGAGCCGTTGAAGAACACCGGAGAAGGCTTCTAGGTTATTGCAGATCGAGGCAATGTTCGAGATTTGATCTAGCTGCGAGGCGACGTTTTGGACCAAATTACCTAGTTCGTCTAAGCGTAGCGAATGAGATTGTAGGGCGGCAAATTGACTTTCTGGTGATTTGAAGGCGTTTGCTAGTTCTAGATGTGTAGGTATTGCCGCAAGTTGATCAATCAGCCTTGACGCTGCCGATACTTGAGAACTGAGTAGTGCAGCTGTAGAAATTTGATCAATGGGTTTTAAGGCTGTTTCCATGTGATCCAAAAGCTTTGCTGATTTCACGAGATGCCTTAATTCATTGAGGTCTTCCAATGTCTTTGTGGTGCTCATGAAAGGTGTCAAATCAGTCAATTAAAGCCTCCTGGTGGAGTTGGTGAGTTGAGATACCCAACAATACACGAGGAGGCTTTTTGTTCAAGTGGCCAAGTTTCTATGCCATTGCTGACTATCTGTTCTTATCCTGGGTGTCACAGTCCTGTGCCTCGCGGCGAGCGCTACTGTGAGCGCCACAAGGACGCCGGCGAGAAACGGGACGCTGAAGCGAAGGTGCGTGCCGCTAAGAAGCGAGAGCAGCGCCGAGTGCAGCAGGCAGGCAACTCTAACGCCCGCGGCTACACGTACCGATGGAAGAAGTTACGAGATCGCTTTATCGCACAGCACCCCTACTGTGAAGAGTGTTTCAAGCAGGGAAAGATCGTGATGGCGACCGACATCGACCACATCGTCCCTCACAAGGGAGATCGATCCCTACTCTACGACGAGAAGAACCTTCAGGCCTTATGTCACGAATGCCACTCGCGCAAGACTGCGACTGAGGACGGGGGGTTTGGCAATCGCCGAGTTACTTACGGGCGAAGCCGAGGATGACGGCTGGGAGAACGAAGTAGCCGACAAGGCCCAAGAATGTGTCGGGCACAGGGAAGACCCAAAAGACAAGGCCTGCCCAGATCAGCCAGAAGGCAAAGAGATTGAATAAACGCATGAGCTCATTCTACAAGGTTGGAGGGTAGTGATGCGGTACTTTGTCGTTCCGGGACGAATGGGATGGGGGCGGCTCAACTCTAAAACGCTTTCTTTTTCCAAACCGCACCGTTTCCCTCGATTTTTGTGCGTGCAAAACTGGGAGTTTTGAACTTTGGCAAGACCACGAAAGGATGAGTCCGTGAAAGCGGCGCAGGGAACTCTGCAGCCGTGCCGGCGACACCGCCAGATCGATATGACGGCGGCCACGCTCACGATCGAACCGCCTGTGGGTCTGAACAAGGACGCCCGGGCGGCTTGGCAGTTGGCTGTCGAGTGTGCTCCGGAAGGCGTGCTCACAGCGCTCGATGCCGGCGTGCTCGAAAGATGGGCTCGCAACTACGCGCTGTATCGCAAGCTCGCAAAGCTTGTCGACAAAGGTGGTGTCGTTTTCATGGTCGATGGAGAACCAACTGAAAAGCTGAGTCCGACATTTAATGCGCTCATCAAGGTTCAACAGGTTTTGGCCAAGTGCGAAACCGAGCTCGGCTTTACGCCAGGCTCGCGCGCGCGTGTGAGTGTTCGGAAGAAAGACGACGATCAAGGAAACGAGTTTGGTGACTTCTAAAGACTTCTGCAAAGTGGCGGCCAAGTACGAGGCTGATGTCCTGAGCGGTAAGGTGCTTGCCTGTGAGTTCGTCAAGAAGGCCGTCCGCCGCAATCAGGAAGACCGCAAGCGCTACAAAGATCATGGCCTGTACGCATTTTCGGAAAGCGAAGGCAACCGCGTTTGCAAGTTCATCGAGTTGCTGACTCACACCAAAGGCGCTTTGGCCGGGCAGAAGATCAAGCTCGAGCCGTGGCAGGTCTGGATCTTGTCGACGATCTTCGGCTGGCGACGTCGATCTGACGGCGGCCGTCGATTTCGGCGCGTCTACATCGAGGTGCCGAGAGGCAACGGTAAGAGCTGCTTGAGTTCCGGTGTAGCCCTCTACTGCCTTCTGGCGGATCGAGAGCCGGGCGCCGAGGTCTACTCCTTTGCAACCACCCGAGATCAGGCCAAGATCGTATTTGGCGACGCCAAGCAGATGTGCGTAGCCAATCAGGCACTGCGGCAAAACTTCGGACTGGAGGTCTTGGCCAACGCATTGTATGTGCCTCGGACGAACTCGACCTTTCAGGCGAAGTCTGCAGAAGGCTCGACCTTGGACGGCTTGAACACGCACTTTGCGTGCGTTGACGAGCTTCACGCTCACAAGACACGAGCGGTCTACGACGTGGTCGAAACGTCCATGGGCAAGCGCCTGAACTCTTTACTGTGGGTGATCACGACAGCCGGCTTCGACACTTCAGGCATTTGCTACGAAGTACGCACGATGGTCCGCGGCGTGCTCGATGGAACGATCGAAGACGAGACGCAGTATGGCGTCATCTACACGATCGACGAGGACGACGACTGGACGACCGAGGAAGCGCTTATCAAGGCGAACCCCAATTGGGGCGTCAGCGTTATGCCTGAGGTGATCATTCCGCTCCAAAAGAAAGCGATGGCTATCGTCAGTGCGACCAACAATTTCAAGACGAAGCACCTCGACGTATGGTGTTCCGCCGGCACAGCCTGGATGGATCTGGTCGCTTGGAAGCGATGCGGTCACATGCGAGACCTTGACGACATGCTCGGCAAGCCTTGCGTGATCGGTCTTGACCTTGGTGCGAAGAACGACGTGACGGCCAAGGCGATCGTCTTCAAGGAGCAGGACGAGAACGGGAAGCCTCGCTTCTACATCTCGACGAAGCTCTACCTACCAGAAGCGGCTGTCGAGAAGAGCACAAATGCGCAGTACCAAGGATGGGCCGACACAGGTGCGATCACGGTAACTGGCGGCGCGATGACCGATCTGTCGAGAATTGAAGAAGAGATCCGTGAAGATCTGTCACGCTTTGACGTCCAGGCGATTGCCTACGACCCGTGGCAAGCGACTCAGCTTGCCGTGAACCTTTCAGAGGACGGCGCTCCGATGGTTGAGTATCGGAACACGGTCCAAAACCTTTCAGAGCCGATGAAGTGGCTCGAAGCGCTTGTTCAGGACGGCAAGCTTACGCACGACGAGAACCCTGCCATGGATTGGATGATGGGAAACGTCGTGGCAAAGCTTGACGCCAAAGACAATATCTACCCAAGAAAAGAGCGCTACGAGCAGAAGATCGACGGTCCCGTGGCTCTCATCTACGGACTGGCCATGTGTCTCGCCGAACGAGACGAAGGCGGGAGCTTCGCAGACTTCATTGACGACATCATCGTGGTGTAAAAAATGCCTTTCATTCGACGCTTCTTCAGCCGTTTCGGATGGGGCGGCGTCATGTCCGACCAGTCCGGACAGCAACTTGAAACGCCCTCCAGTCTGGTCGCGGCACCGATGTCCCCTGACATCGCGCTTCAGATCTCGACCGTTTACGCGTGTGCACGTTTACTTGCCGGGACTGTGAGTTCTCTTCCGTTGATGGTCTTCAAAGAGGACTCGCACGGCAATCGCAAGGTGGATCGCGGATCACGTCTCTGGACGATCCTGCACGACCAACCGAATGCTGTGATGACGGCCAGCGACTTCTGGCAGGCCATGATCCTGCAGTGGGCTTTGCGAGGCAATGCCTATGCGCAGATCATGCGTGACTCGGTCGGTGATGTCATCAGTCTGTGGCCTCTTTCGTCTGATCAGATGACCGTCTTTTCAGACAAGGCGACGGGCCGCTTGGTCTATCAGTATGTCCGTGACAGCGAGACCTACGACCTCACTCCGGATCAGGTCCTGCATATCAAAGACATCGGGACCGGGATCCTTGGCTTCAGCAAACTGGAGTTCATGGGGTCAAGTGTCCAGGAGGCAATGGCAACCCAAAAATACACGATGCAGAACGCCCAGAACTTCGGGCGTCCGAGCGGCATCCTGACGGTCGACCATATCCTGGACCGCAAGAAGGGACAGGCAGATGCGGTAAGCCGCGCTCTCGGCAGTTTCAAGGCCGAGTCCGGAAAACTGATCGTGCTCGAGGCCGACATGAAGTTCCAGCAGGTCGCTTTGACGCCTGAGCAGTCACAGCTCCTTGAGAGCCGCAAGTACGGGGTCGAAGAGATCTGCCGATGGTTCGGTGTGCCGCCGGTACTAATCGGCGCATCCGGGGCCACGACTTGGGGAAGCGGCATCGCTGAAATCGTGAGCGGGTTCCACAAATTCACTTTGAACCCTCTGCTCAAGAGCATCGAACAGGCTCTCGAAAGTCGCATCTTGCGATCCGAGGAGCGCGGATCCGTGGTGATCGAGTTCAACTTAGACGCCTTCTTCCGCGGCGATTTGCAAAGCCGTTACGCCGCTTACGCAACAGCGGTCCAGAACGGATTTAAGACACGAAACGAGGTCCGAGCACTCGAGAACGACCCGCCGCTTGAGGGCGGAGATACGCCGACGGCACAGACGAATTTGGCGCCGCTCGACAAGCTCGGAGAGGTGGCATCGAGCAATGCGCCTCAAACTCCAGTCGGAGACGTAAAGCAATGAAAAAGCAACTTGTAAATTTGTCGTTAAAAGACGTCGAGTTGAGCCTTGACGACTCGCATGAGTGGCGAGTGAAGGGTTATGCGACGCGCTTCAACAACGTCAACTGCTACGGCTTCAAGATTTTGCACGGCGCGTATTCGGACATCGTTGCGTCCGGAGCAAAGCCGAAGATGTTCTTCAATCACGACTCGTACTCTGTGCCGATCGGGGTATGGGACAAGCTTGAAGAGAACGCTCTTGGCCTCAAAGTCGAAGGCGTGCTCACGCAAGGCGTGGCACAGGCCAAGGACGTCTACGCGGCTCTGAAAGCCGGCACGGTAGACGGCCTGTCGGTGTCGATTTACTTCGACGCCGCCGATACAGAGACCGACGACAAGGGAATCATGTCTCTTTCGAAGATCCGGAAGCTCGACGAGATATCGATCGTCACAGCGCCGGCAGACTCCAAAGCGCGGATCACACAGACCCTATCAGCAGACGAAATTGACAGCCGCATCGAAAGCCTCGAAACCGTTCGCGATCTCGAGGCTTTTTTGAAGGATGTGGCGAACCTTTCACATCGGCAGTCGGGATGGCTGCTCTCCAAGGCAAAGGCCTGCTTTGCCGCAGATACGCGACGGGATGTCGCGCTGAAAGCTCAGAACGAGCTGCAGGCGATCTTTGACCGTATCCAAAAAATTTGAGGTGACTTATGGATCCCATGGAAAAATTGATTGAGCAGGCCGAGAACATCGAGAAGAAGCTTGGTGAGTTGGCCGATCAGCGCGCCGAAGACGAAAAGCAGACGGCTGATCTTGCAGACCAGATCAAGGAACTCGCCGCAGAACAGCTCAAGCTCGGCAAAAAGATGCTGGAACTCCAGCAGAATTCCCAGACCGTCGCCGCAGGCAAGGAAGTCCCCTTGACCCTTGGCGCGCAGTTTGTGCAGAGCTCCGGCTATGCCGACCTGATTGCAGGCAAGGTGACGAAGGCGACTCTCGCTGCTGCCTCCCCGGTGGTGACACCTGCAGGTTCTGTGCCGGCTGACTACCGCGGCATCAAGGCTGAGCCCGAACTGCCGAACGCCGTGAAGGACGCCTTCCCTGGTGTTCCGACCTCTTCGAACTCGATCTCCTATCTCAAGGAATCGGCGTTCACCAATTCCGCAGCAGAAACTGCTGAAGGCGGTGACAAGCCCGAATCCAAGATGGAGTTCACGGAAGCCGATGCACCGGTTCGCACCATCGCACACTTCATCCGAGTCACGAAGCAGCTCGCGGAAGACGCTCCGGCTCTGGCTGCCTACATCAACCATCGCATGATGTACGGTCTCAACCGCCGTATTGAAAAGCAGTTGATTGTCGGTGACGGAACCGGCCAGAACTTGTCGGGCATCTTCACGACCGGTAACTACACGGTCCACGGGTTCACCGAAGACAACATGCCGGCAGACTCCAACGTCCTCGACCTGATTCGTCGATGCGGCGCCACCATGCGCAAGGTCGGCTACACGCCGTCCGTCGTCTTCCTCAACCCTATGGACTTTGACACCATCCGAGGCATGAAGGACAAGAACGGCAACTACCTGATGGGCAGCCCGCTGCAGGCAGGTATCGACATCCGTCCTTGGGGGCTGCGAGTGGTCGAATCTCCGGAAGTGACCGAAGGAAAGTTCATGGTCGCGGATCCCATCATGGGTGCAACGATCTACGAACGTTCCGCTCCTGTGATCGAGATGTTTGAGCAGGACGCCAACAACGTCACCAAGAACCTCTACACGATCCGTTGCGAAACCCGTATGGCATTCGCTGTTGAAAGCGCCAACTGCTTCGTCGGCGGCGATCTGGCGATCGGTGCCGGTTCCGGTGGGTAGGAAAGCGGTTCCTAACTTTTGACGGAAGTCCCCGGGTAACCGGGGACTGACACTCATGACGACACCTTGCGTAAAACTCGATGAGGCCAAGCTCTATCTTCGAGTCGACGGATCCGATGACGACAGCGTGATCTCGGCTCTGATCGAAGCCGCGACAGGCTTGGCGGAGACTCGTCTTCGCCGCCCCATCGTCGGTGATGTCGAGAAAGAGAATGCGATCGCGGCCACCGTCGATGAGGTGCCGGCAGACCTTCGCATGGCCGTCTGCGTGATCATCGCCTATTGGTATGAGAACCGAACGGCCACGGATGTCGAGCTGCGCGATCGCGTGATGCGACAGATGGCTTTTGACCGGTACATCGATTGGAGTACGGAAGATGCTGACTGATCCGGGAGTTCTGAACCGCAGAGCTACCATCCTGTCTTGGACATCCGTTCAGGACGGGGTCACGCTCAAGGAGGTCTACGAGCCGATCGCAACGGTTTGGGCGAAACTCGAACCCGTTGGCGCGCTGACCTATTGGTTCGGTCAGCAACAGCTCGAGACTGGCGTGACGCATCGAATCACGATTCGTCGCACCAGTGCGATCAGGCCTGAGACGTTAACCGGTCGAGTGTGCATCGAGATCGAAGGCGTTCGCTATCAGATCCTGAGAACTTCAGATTTGGAAGGCGCAAAACGCTTTACGGTCATAGACGTGTGTCGCGTCGAGGAGGTCGAGTGAAGATCGAGACCAAAGAGGTTCGCTTCTCACTTGAGGAGCTCCAGATCAAACGCGCGGATATCGACAAGAAGGTCTTTCGCCCATATCTTCGCCAAATCGCAAACGGCATTAGAAAGAGCGCCAGGAAGAAAGCAAGCCAGAAAAAAGTCTCAGCTCGAGGCGAATACCCAGGCAAGCGATCAGGCGCACTGGCAAAGGCGATCAGAGTTCGATACTTCAAGTCTGGTTATGGCTTCAAGGTTTTGCAGGGAGTTCCCAACACGGGCGGTCGCATTAAGAATGACCGTTGGCAGTTCTACCCAGCTTTCTTGCGCTTTGGTGTGAAGCGTCGGAAAAAGGGGCAGAAACTCGATTCCTGGAGAATCGAAAAGCGCAGGGACTACATCAATGACGCCGCGCTCGAGCATGAGCAAGGTGCGATGGATGTGGTGATGCAAGGTCTTGACGCTGCACTCAAAGGAATGTTTTCGAAATGAAGATTTCTCCCATCATTGCTCAGATACAAGCTGAGTGCCCGAGCTTTACTCAGGTAGCCGGAGCTCTGACAGACGATCTCGAGATGGCTATCTCTCAGGCCAAACTTCCCGCGGCATACGTGGTTCGTTTGGACGAGGACGGCGAAATCCTCGAGGACATGGGTAATGAGTGCTATCAGGAGATCACGGAATACTTTGCGGTTCTGGTAATTCTCAACAACCAAGACCCAAGAGCACAGCAAGCGGCAGATCAGCTTGACGACATCCGAGCAGAACTCTTCAAAGCGTTGCTTCGGTGGTGTCCGGACGCGGCTCACGACAAGATCGAGTACACGGGTGGATCATTGGTGACGCTGACACGCGATAGATTGATCTACTCCTACCAGTTCAAGACCTTCACGACCGTCCAGAAGGATGACACCTGGCAGCAGGTGGCCTACGAACGGATGGGACCTTTCAAAGGCGTCGACATCAACGTCGACGAGATTGGGCCTCGAAAGCACAAGCCGGACGGCACACCGGAGGCCAGAATCAAAATCGAAACCCAGGGCGCTTGAGAGCGCCTTTTTTTATAGCCGGAGATACTCATGGCGATTTCTTTCAACACGATCCCGCAGAAGATCTACACGCCTCTCTTCTACGCGGAAGTGGACAACTCGGCCGCGAACACCACGGTCGATGACATGCAGGCGTTGATCATGGGACCGATGCTGACGACGGGCAAGGCCACCGCAGGCGAGCTGACCTATGTCTCGTCTGCTGAGCAGGCCGCCGAGCTCTTCGGCCACGGCTCGATCCTTCATCGAATGGTCGCCGCTTATCGCGATCAGGACTCTACGGGCATGCTCTACGCAATGCCTTTGGCGGATCCGGACAGCGGCGTAGCCGCGACCAAGACCGTGACAGTTACCGGTACTGCAAGTGCTGCCGGAACGATCAGCCTCTATGTGGGCTATGAACTTGTGCAGGTCGGCGTCGAGGCAAGCGAAGCGGAATCGGACATTGCCGGCCACATCGCGGCCGCGATCAATGCGGACGTCGATCTTCCGGTGACTGCTCAGGCGGCTCTTGGTGTGGTGACGGTTACTTCCAAGCACAAGGGCGTGATCGGAAACGATCTGACGGTCAACGTCAATTTGCTCGGTGCAGCCAACGGCCAGGAACTGCCTGATGGCGTAAGTGTGGCAGTCGCAGATGGTACGGCTGGAACCGGAGTACCGGACATCGAAGCCGCCTTTGCAGCTCTGAAGGAAGAACCCTTCGAGTTCATCGCTTTGCCGTATTCCGACAAGACCAGTCTGGACGCTACTAAGGCCGCCATGACCGAGCGCTGGGCGTACAACGTGCAGCTCTACGGCCATGTCTACAGCGCCACGCGTGGCGCAGTTGATGACTTGCTTGAGATCGGCGAGGCCCAGAACGACCCGCACTTGACGGTGTTCGCAGTCTCTGAAACGGATCCAAACTTCGGCTTTGATCGTCTGGGCGCGGCCGTAGGCCAGATCGCAGTTTCGGTGAAGGCCGATCCTGCCCGCCCATTCCAGACGCTTGTGCTGAACGGCATCTCTGCTCCGAGAGTGGCAGATCGCTTCTCACGCACGGAACGAGAAAACCTTCTCGCTTCCGGCATGGCCACTTTCTGCGATACGACGAGCAACACACAGATCGAACGCGCTGTGACGACCTACATCCAGAACGCTTACGGTGCGACGGACAACTCCTATCAGGATGCGGAAACCCTGCACACGCTGGGCTACATCATCCGCTATCTGCGCACTCAGATCACCTCGAAGTACGGCCGCCATAAGCTTGCTGACGATGGCACGACTTTCGGTGAAGGTCAGGCGATCGTGACGCCCTCGATCATCAAGTCCGAGCTGATCGCGGCCTACACGGATTTGATGGAAGCGGGCTTGGTCGAAAACATCGACGCGTTCAAGCAGTACATCGTCGTGGAGCGCAATGCCACGGATCCGAACCGTTTGGATGTTCTGTTCCCGCCCGATCTTGTGAACCAGTTGCGCATCTTTGCGATGCTGGTCCAGTTCCGTCTTCAGTACTAAGGAGATACAAACATGACTTTTCGACGTCAGTCTGGCACCGCCTATGTGACGGTCGACGGGACGACGATCCCTGCAAAGGGATCCTTCACGATCCCGCTTTCCACCAAGAACCGCACCGACATTGTGGTCGGCGACGAAGTAGTCGGCTACGACGAGCAGACAATTGCGCCGTACATGCAATGCACAGTGCAGATCACCGACGAAACGGACTTTGAGAAGATCTGCAACTCCACGGCAATGACAATCCGCGTCGAGCTGGCAAACGGCAGAGTCTTCACGCTTTCCAACGCCTTTGTCCGCGGCACACCTACGGTGTCTGAGGCGGGCGAAGCATCCTTTGACTTTGCCGGCAAGTCCGGTCAGTGGAGCTAAGACATGGCTTTGACGATCAAACTGGCAAAGGAAGTCGACGGCACTTCGGAAGTGACTCTTCGCGACATCGAGACGGGTGACTACATCCGTCTGGGGCCTGTGATGGCTCCGATGATCGATGCGGAAGGTCGCCGTCGAATGCTCGAAGAAACCAAAGTTCTGAGCGCTTACATCACGCGCGTGAGCGGCCTGACCGACTCTCAGATCGGCAAGCTGTCTTTGCAGGACTTCATGCAGATGCGCGACTTCGTGATCACTCAGCTTGCTTTTGGAGCGGGCTCGGAAGAGTAGACGGCGAATCCGAGCTCATCACCTTCCGTCATGTCGCTCTGCGGACGGCACACTTCTGGAGGATGTCGCCCGCGGAGCTGATGAAAACGTCCCTGCCGCTTCTGGCCGTTTTGGTCGAAGAGATGGCGGAGATGAAAGAAGAGATACGGGAAAGCTATGGCAACCCATGAGACAAACCTAAAAGCGGTCTTCACGCTGGTCGACCGGATGAGCCCCGCACTCAAGCAGATGCAGCGCGAGATGCGAGTGGCAGGTCGAGAGATGCGAAGCGGCTTCGAGACTTTGGCAAAAGGTGCGGGCCTTGCGATGACCGGTCTCACCGCACTCGCCGGCGCAGGTGCCGGCGTGTGGGCGGCAACCTTGTCGGCATCCGAGACGGCGGTCGAGCTCAAAAAGATGAGTGATCAGACCGGCGTAGCAGTCGAGCAGTTGCAGGCTTGGCAGACCGTGGCCGAGTCCGCAGGCATGGACTCCCAGGAGTTCGCAGAGAGCCTGAGAGATATGAACATTGAGCTGTCTGACGCCGCCACCGGCGGCAAAGACGAGCTTGCTCAACTTCTGAAGCGCGTCGGCATCGAGGCTCGTGACGCGTCCGGACATATCAAGACGGCCGATCAGGTCTTCTTGGACTTTGCCGATGCCGTGGCCCGGCAAAAGGATGAAGCCATCCAGTTGCGAATGGCCATCTCGGCTTTCGGCGAAGACACGGGCGCCAAGCTCTTGCCTATCTTGCGGCAGGGATCCGAAGCCTTCAAGGACGCCGAGGCGGCTATGAAGGCGGCAGGTAATGCCCTGTCAGACTCTGACATCGCTCGCATGCAGGCCTTCCGAGCTCAATGGTCGAGCCTGACGAAGGCTTTCGACAGAGTTCGGATCTCCACGATGGGAGAACTCGCTCCTGCTTTCGGCCTTTTGACTGAGAAGCTCCAGACGGTCTTTGAGAAGCTTCAGCCGATCATCTCGGCGAAGATGGACGAGTGGGCGGAACGGCTGACCACTTGGCTTGAAGGCGTCGATTGGGACGCTTTCGTGAGCGGAATCGATGCACTTTTGGCCGGAGGTGACAAGCTCGAGAAAGAGTTCGGAGTGGTTGGAAAGGCGATTAACTTTGTCTCAGATAATTTGGGAACTCTGCTAACTGGCATCGTCAGCGTGCAGGCTGCTTTTGGCGCTTGGAAGATTGGTACTGCCTTTGTGAGCATCACGAAGGGAGTGGCAGGAGTCTTGCAGGCTTTGGATCCCAAACTTGTTTTGACGCAGTTGGCCAAATGGGGCACAGGCTTCGTTAAGTTCGCACAAGTTGCTTGGGGCGCTTTGGCGTTTTTGGGCAAGGCCTTCTTGAAGACCGGTCCGATTGGATGGGCGCTGACGGCTTTTAGCGTCTTCAGTCTCGCATGGCAAAAGTGGGGCGACGACATCATGGCTGTGGCGAATTCGATCTGGGAGGGCATCAAAGGAACATTTGATGCAATCGGCGATTGGATCAATGAAAAAGTTGACGGCATCATGGCAACTTTCGCGGGCCTTACAGACTCCTTGGAAGGTGTCGTGCCGAAGTGGCTGATGAATCTTTTCTCGGATGATTCACCGCAAAAGACCATCTCTATTGACGTCAAAGAAGATGTAGCGCGGGCGATGGGTGCGGGAGACTTCTATCGCAATCGTGATGGTGTTCAAGGAGAGGGTAATAGAAATGCACCGTCAATGGACTTCTATCGCACGCGTGGAGACTTCAGTAACCCTCGGGTTGTGCAGGTTGTGACACAGCCGCAGTTTGGTGAAATGCGAGGCCGGCTGGACGTGAATTTTGCGAACGCCCAGCCCGGGACTCGGATCACTCGCAGCACCTCCGACGGCATGGCACTTAATACATCCATCCGATACGCAGAAGGCAGCGGGCGCGGCGTGAACGCGCCGAGCTGGTAACAACATGGCTCAAAGACTTACGGCCTCTTTTAGAGGCGTTCCTTTTTTTGTCGAGTCGAGCGACATCAGCGCCGGGCGCCGCACCGTTACACATCAGTACCCCCAGCGAGACGAGCCCTTTACTGAAGACCTTGGTCGGGCTGCTCGCGAGTACGAGCTTTCGGCTTTTGTCCTTGGCGACGACTGCGTCGATCAGGCCTACGCTGTGCGTGACGCGATCGAACAGCCTGGCCCAGGAACTCTGGTACATCCAGAGTTCGGAGAGGTGCAGGTGATTGCACGCCCGGGTGGAGCGATGTCTTTCAGCCAGACCCAGCGTATCGTGCGATTTACGCTGAGCTTTGTCGAGGCAGGGCTTAATGCCTTCCCGGAAATGGGGCAGGCCACTCAATCGCAGTCCCGCGCGGCCGCGGACGGCTTGATGAGCTCGGCTTGCGATGCCTTCGCAGAGGCCATAAATCTCGATGCTGTGGAAGACTTCGTGAAGGATGCTCTTAACGGTGATCTGCTCGATAGCTTGGGGATCATTTCAAATTCTGAGATTGCAACTGTTCTTGGATTTGCCGACCGCGTCAGCGACTTGGCCAACTCGGCTCTCGACCTTGTGTCGACGGATCCAAGAGCTTTTGCAACTCAACTCATGGGAGCATGTGGGCTTTCTGGACTGGCGACCACAGTCGCAGGTTGGCAGCGAGTCGGGACGGCCTTGTGCTCGCTTGTGGATGGACTGCATGATGAAGAAGAAGAGCCGGTCTACAGCGAGGTTAAGCCGTATTCTGCACAGGTGATTGAGACCAACCGTAAAGCTGTCTATGCCTTGGCGCGATGCGCGATCTTGGTTCAGGCTGTTGGCGTCTCGACGTTGATCGGAACTGACATCGACAGCACGGTGTCGACTTCCTCGATTCTGCCGAATGACGACGAAGCCGCGATTGCGGAGATTGATTACGAAGACGACAGTTCCAGTTCTGAACCGACTGTGAGTTACGACGAAATGCAGGCCTCGCGGGATCGAATTGTCGGGACTCTTGACGATGAAATGCTAGACACGACAAGCGATTCCGTGTTCACGGCTCTGCGCAATGCTGCGACGGCCGTATCGCGTGATCTTTCTGATCGCGCACGTAATGCGGCACGACTCTCAGACTACGATGCCGGAGCTGTTCTTCCTGCTTGTGTGTCGGCGATGGAGCTCTACGGAGACGCTGCCAGAGCAAAGGAGATCGTGGTTCGAAACGCGGTTTCGCACCCGCTGTTTTGCCCAAATGTTTTGAAGGTTATCAATGAGTGAGCAGGTTATTCTTCGAACTGCCGGCAAGGAGCTGACAGGATGGACGGACGTAGCGATCACGGCCGGTATCACGATGGCAGCTCGCTCCTTTACGGTGGGCATCACCTATCAATGGCCTCAGGCGAAGGATGTCATCTCGGCAGTCAATCTTGGCGACCCGGTCGAGGTCTGGATCGGAAGCGATCCAGTGGTCTCGGGGTACATCTTTGCCACGCCGATGTCCTACTCTGCGATGAGTCTTCAAGTGTCAGTGTCCGGTCGAAGTCGAACGGCTGATATCGTCGATTGTGCGCCTGCTGCTTGGCTTGGAAAGAGCGTTGCATCGACGCAGACGGGACAATGGTCGGCAGCGCGGCTAGTGCCGCCTTCCGGAACCATTATTGCGCCGGTAACTCCGCAGGCTTCTCAGTGGAAGAGCCAGACGATCGAGCAGATCGCGGCGGACTTGTGCGGCCCATACGGCATCGATGTCGTGCGACAGGTGTCGACGGGGGATCCGATCACTCAACACGCGATCGATCCGGGCGAGACCGTCTTCGATTCGATCAACAGACTTTTGGCCAACGGTCAGCTCTTTGCCACGGACGACGCTGCTGGACGCCTTGTCTTGACCTCTCCCGGTGCAGGCGGAAATGCCGCGGGCGGTCTGGAGATGGGCGTCAACATTTTGACAGGATCAATACAGCGAGACGCCGCAGAGGTCTTCTCAGACTACGTCGTGACTGGCCAGAGGTCCGGAAGCGATCAGGCTTATGGATCTGCTTCAAACCAAATCATGGCGAGCACAACGGACTCGCAAACGTCTCGGTTTCGCCTACTTGCGCTTGACCAATACGGCGAGATGACACAGGACACCTGCCGACAGATCGCGTCGTTCGAACAGCGCCGCCGTCGCGCGCTCCTGCAAGGAGTGTCATACACAGTTGTCGGTTGGCGTGATGCACTTGGAAAGCTATGGACTCCAAACTCAATAGTTCACGTCAGAGACAACTGTTTCGGCATTGATGATGATCTTCTTCTTGCTGAAGTGCAGTACCAACTTTCGGAGCAGGGGAGCACTGCGACCCTGAATTTGGCTCCGCTTGCAGCGTTCGAGGCAGCACCGACCTTGGGACAGACGCAAGCTCAGACGTCGTCGTGGCTCGATGAGGTGCAATGATGGGCTTTTGCATTATCCAAAGACTAAAGTCAATGCTGGGGCGAGGTACCTTGGTGATGTCCGACGACAAACCAAAGATGCGCACCTTGCAGTGTGAATTTTTGAAAGGGGAAGTTCGCGAGGGTCTCGAGCATTTCGAGCCATACGGCTGGACTTCCAAGGCTAAGGCCGGGGCGGAATGCCTCGGTTTTTTCTTTAACGGTGATCGCAGTCACGGTGTTGTTGCTGTGACTGCCGATAGACGGTATCGGTTACATGTACTGGAAGGTGAGGTGGCTGTCTTTGATGACCAAGGTCAGCGAGTCTATCTGAAACGTGACGGTATCGAGATCAATACGCCGAAAAATCTCACCGCAACGGTCGGCGGTGAGATGGCGGCTACGGTGGGCGGAAACGTGACGCTGAAGGCTCCGCAAACTTTGATTGAGTCGAACGTTCAGATCTCAGGAACGCTGAAAGTTTCAGAGCAGATAACCGGTACGGGTGGCCTGGCGATCAGTGGCGGTTCTGGGGCTTCGGTGTCCGGGTCTCTGGCTGTGTCGGGTGGCGATGTGACGGCTGATGGCATCAGCCTGAAGGGGCATACACACGACTGCCCGCATGGCGGCTCGACCGGCCCCGCGAAGTGAGGTGAACCATGCAGCAGATTCTGATCATCAACGGCGTACCCAGCGAGATGTCGCTTTATGCCGGAAATGAACTTGTGCGATCCGTGATTATCTCGCTTTTTTCCTGGGCTCGATCTCGCGACGACGATGAAATTGAAGGAGGCCGACGAAATGGCTTCTGGGGGGACACCTACGAAGATGACGCGACATCTGTGACAGGTTCAAGACTTTGGCTCCTGAGCAGACAAAAGATCACGGACGAGACTTCGCAAAAGTGCAAAGACTACGCCGAGCAGGCTTTGGCTTGGTTGGTCAAAGAAAGTGTCGCCGACAAGATCGAGGTCAAGGTTGAGCGCAACGGGCTTGATCGAGTTGATCTTCTCGTGACGATTTCACGAGATGCTGACAACATCCGTCTGCAGTTCGCAGACGTTTGGAAGGGATTGAAAAATGGCATTTGATCGTCCAACCCTGCGCGAGCTGATCACGCAGATGACTACAGACGCCGAGCGCGAAGCAGGCGCCAAACAACTCCGTCAGTCGAATTTGCGCGTGCTGCCAAAGGTTTTCGCGTACGCATGCCACGCTTTGTACGGATTTATTACTTGGATCCTGAAGCAACTCTTTGCAGACACGGCCGAAGCTCAGTACCTAGAACGGCAAGCTTCCATCCAAGGCATCTACCGACGGGCAGCGAGCAAAGCTACGGGGACACTGACGGTAAGCTACACCGAAGGTTCCACTGTGCCGATCGGTACGATCTTCATGGCCGACGACCAGACTCGATATGAGACGACGGCGGCGCCTGAAGTCGGAAGCTACACGGTGCCGGTGCAATGCCTGGAGACTGGCACGGTTGGAAACCGTGAAGAAGGATTGACGTACACGCTCGTCAGCCCTGTGACGGGTGTAGATGCAGAAGCTATCGGTAGCGAGATGGCCGGAGGTGCCGAGGCTGAGTCTGACGAAAGTCTACGCAAACGTCTTCTGTATCGACTCCGCAATCCACCTCGTGGGGGTACAGCCACAGATTATGTGGCGTGGGCTAAAGAAGTGCCGGGAGTTACTCGAGCCTGGTGCTTCCCCAAGGAGCAGGGGGTGGGAACAGTAGTTGTCCGATTTGCCACAGACGGACTTACAGAAACAGGTATCCCGACCGAGGGAATGGTCCAAATCGTGGCTGATTACATTGCCCAGGCAGCCCCGGTGACGGCTGCGACTACTGTGTTAGCTCCGGTTGTAAAACCGATTGCCTTTCAAATCAAGAACTTAACGCCTAATACTGAAGCAGTACGAGCGCAAATTGCAGCCGAGCTGAAAAGCCTGTTTCTGCGCGAAGCCAGTCCCGGCGGGGTAGTTCTGATAACCCATATACAGCAGGCTATTTCTTCTGCGGCCGGCGAAGAAGACTATGTGCTGGTGTACCCGACAGAAAATGTCGCGGCGGAAAACTACGAACTTCCAGTCGTGGGGGACATTGGGTATGAGTGACAGAAACTACGATGAGGCTCTAACCAATCTTTTGCCTCCGGGGCCGGCCTGGACTCGAGTGACGGGTTCTCCGGGAAGTGCAGTTCTGAGTGTTGGTGCCGCCGAGTTATCGCGCATTGATGCGATTGCGATGGGACTGGTGAAAGAGGCGGATCCAAGGACTTGTACGGATACTTTGCAGGATTGGCTGCGCGTGTACGGGTTACCGAATGAGTGCCTGAAAGGTTTGGATTTGACAGACGAGCAATACCGACAGGTGTTGCTTTTGCTGGTACGGCGAAGTGGTTTGACGGAGGAGTTTTACAAGCAACTCGGCGACATTTTCGACATCGACATTGATGTGGGATCCTATGACCCATTTACGACGCGATCAAGAGTTGATGAGCGTCTCTATGGCCCGGAGTGGGGGCACGCCTACGTTTTGGTGATCCGGACAAACTTGCAGACAGAAAAGATTTTGTTTCGAACTACCTCACGGGCAAATGAACGTCTTGCATCGTGGGGTATTTCGTTTCTCGAGTGCATGGTGAGAAAGAACTCACCCGCGCACGCAGAGGTTGTTTTTGAATACGAGGTGAACAATGGCAACGAAGGTTGATTCAAATCAGCTGACCGATTACTGGGAAGATGCGGCCACTCAAACTCTTCCGGATTATTCGGGACAAACAAGCACGGGTTTTGCGCAGGACGGAAACCCAGTTACGGGGCAAAAGGCGACGCTTCCTGGGGCAGCCTGGTTCAACATCATGGCTGCCGTTCGTGTGTCTGTCATTCTTGCGGCAGGAAAGACTCCCTCGAATCCGCCCGATCCGATGCAATTTCTTGAAGCGTTGCAATCGCTCGGCTGGATGACGAGTAAATCGGTCAAAACAGACGTCCTTGCAGACAAGTCCGTGACGAATGCAAAACTCGCTGATCAGGCTGTAACAATTGCAAAGATCGCGAATGCACTTCTTGCGACTCAATCCCAGGCAGAGGCAGGCACATCTAGTGACGTACTCATGACGCCTCTACGCGTAAAGCAAGCCATTGAGAAAGCGTTAGAGGAAGATCTACCTAAGGCATCCGAAACTCAACTTGGTGGCGTAAAGATCAGCGGCGACGATGGCATCACTATTGAAAGCGATGGAACGATTGCTGTGGACTTCTCAAAGATGCCCACGGATAAGTTTGAAGAGCTTCTTCGCTCGATTCGAGTACCGATTTGGTTAACAGCTTCAAAAAACTATTACGTGAACGGAACAACTGGTTCTGATACATCTACGCCGGGGCGTGGTGAATCCCCAGAGGAGCCGTTCAAAACAATTAGCGCTTGTATTAAGTACCTTACGGAAAATGTCAACGTTGCAAGCTACACTGCAACGATTAATGTTTCGCCGGGAACATATACCGAATTGTTAAGTTTGAATAATTTTTCAAGAACTTCGGGGTCAATCGTAATTCAGCCGTTTGGTGATCCGTATAGCGTGATTATTCAGAACGTTGCAACAAATGGAAATGTTGTTTTGTGCAGAGGTGGTGATTGGGTAATCAAACAATGTGAAATTGTTATGAATAAAACCAACCAAAACAACACTTCATCAGGTTACTTCTTCTCGAATATATACGCAAGCTCGTCATCGGTCTTGGATATTGCAAATTGTCGAGTTGTTATGAACATCATCGACGATTCTTCTCTATACTCGACACTGTTTATTGCTACGGGATATGCCACAATCAATATCCAAGGAAATAACGAATTTATTGTCAACAACAATGGAAATCCACCCCAGAATTTGTTCTGCTTGTATTGCGTAAACAATGGAATGATTACGCTTGCCGGCACTGTAAATCCTACGCAGTGGGGGGCAACTGTTCGAGGAAACTTCAACACGTTTGCCTTTGCAACAGGAGGATATATTCAGTTAGGCACTACCGCGAATTATTTGCCATTCAAATTCACCATATTCGAAGGGTATACCGTAACAGGTAAACGATATTTGGCTTCTAACGGCGGCCATATTCAAACTCTTGGGATGGGAGCTGACTACTTCCCCGGAGACGCGGCTGGTTCTGTCAATAGCTCGACTTATTCTTGGTACAACTAAGAGGGAAAATCATGTTCTATCAAATAAAAGACGGCCTTGTTTGGGGTGTCGAAGAGGCGAAATTCGTCGCAGAGGTTCCCGCCGATTCTGTGGTGATTCCTCTTTGCAAAGATGGCGACATTTGCGACAAAGACTACTTAAAAGAGACTCTTAAGTTTTATGGCCACAAAATTGGTGACGAGCTTTTGACGGACGAAGATCGGGCGAAGGCGGCACGCGAGAAGCGCGATCAACTTCTCGCAGAAACGGACTATCTGCTCATGCCCGACTACCCGATCGAAGCCGCAGTGCTCGAGGTGCTGAAGACGTATCGCCAAGCGCTTCGAGACATTCCGGAACAATCAGGGTTCCCTAAGACGATCGAGTGGCCATCGAAACCGGAGGTTATCTTGTGAACTTAACCAATTTTGCGCACGCGGGTTTAGCGCTCGCCGTGCAAGCCGTTACAGCCCTGATTGCTTTTGCTTTCGGGGCTTCTTTTTTTACGGGGTTGACGATGGGGGCACTTCTCGCGGTTGGTTTTTATTTGGGCCGCGAGGTGACACAGGCAGAGGTTAAGGCAGGAGGAGATCCTTGGTACATCGGGTTTGAAATACGGCTATGGTCGAAAGACGCCATTTATGACTTGGTTGTTCCAACAGTAGCTTGCCTTCTGGTGTGCATTGTCTGTTTCCTCTGGGAGTAAGTTATGGAGGAGGACAGCGTGCTGAAAAGAATCCTTACCCCAATCTTTTCGGGGTCTGCCAGTGGCACCGCCAAAGCAGCACCAGCTATAGGAGTATCGGCTCTGAGCATCGCAGGCGTGCCGCTTGAGTCTTGGGTCACGATCCTGACTTGTGTGTATGTCTTGATCATGATCATCGGCGCGTTGCCCAAAATCGTTGAGACACTCCGCTTCTTTTGGCGCATGGCGCGGCCACGAAAGCTTGAGTCCTACTTTTACCAAGTATCAGACGACGCAGTGACCAAAAGAATCGAGAAGGTGAGAGGGAAAGCTGAATAAAGGAAAAGCCGCAGGCGCGGGAACGCTTGCGGCTTTCGTGTCTCAAAGATTGGGTGTTCTTTGCGATAGCAAATTGGCTGGGGCGTTAAGCCCCATTTTTATATGGCTCGTGATGAAGAAAGACCGAGAACTTCCATGGGTGACAAGGCTGACAAGATGGGTAGCCTTTGTACTCGGAACGCTTTTCTGCGCAGGGTATGTGGCGCACTGCTTCAAGGAGTGGTTTCTATGAGAATGGGAACACGAATCGCGGTCGGCGGCTTGTCTTTGACTGCAGCGGGCTTGCTTGCGATTGCTGACTTTGAGGGCTTTCGAAGCGAGGCTTATATACCCGTCGAGGGTGATGTGCCGACGATCGGCTTCGGTTCTACTGAAGGCGTCAAGCTAGGGGACACGATTAGCGTCCCGGATGCGCTTAATCGCCTTGAAAAAGACGTGCGAGTGGCCGAGGATGCCGTGCGGTCTTGCGTGACGGTTCCTTTGACGCAAGGCGAAATGGATGCGTACACGAGCTTGGCCTACAACATCGGGAAGACAAACTTTTGCGGCTCTACGCTGGTCAAAAAGCTGAACTCAGGGGACTACCGAGGGGCTTGCGAGGAGATCAAGCGCTGGCACTTTGCTGGCGGAAAAAGCCTCAAGGGGCTTGTCGATCGACGGGCGGATGAATACGCTCGGTGCATGGGTTTGGCGCAGTGAACTGTACCAAAAGGCCGACAAGTGTACTTCGAAGTGTACTTTCGAGATAGTTACTGTCTCGTGAGACAGTGGTCGATACAGTGAACTGTTTATATAGACAGTAACTTGATAGGTAGCACCATGACGACATGGAGAAAGATCGGTGCGGTTGTCTTAGCGGCAGCCGCTATTTTTTTTGGTGGCTACCGCTTCGCGGCGGCCCTGTATCAGTCTGATATTGACGAACTGAAAGCGTCGCACGCGATGGCCTTGGCGGAGAAGGAAAAGGAGAATCGTGCAAATGAGCGCAAGCAAAATGAAGCACTGTCTGCAGCATGGGAAGAAGTTGAGCGGCAAAAAGCAGAACTGGCTGCAAGCCGCTCCGATTCTGGTTCTCTGCGTCTTGAGCTTGAGCGGGTGCGCGTCCAGTCCGACCGTTATCGCAAGCGATTGTCCGCAGCCGGTGCAAATTCCTGCAAAAATTTTGCAGTCAGACTCGAGCGATGTGTCGGACTTCTCGAAGAGGGTTCAGAGCTATCTGAAGAAGGTGCAAGCCTTTCTCAGCGAATCTCAGGAAAGCACGATGCCTTAGCGAAGGTTCACAATGCACAATAAGAATAGAGGTAGGAGAAAAACGTCCTACCCCGAAGCTTTTTTCATTTGATCAGGCTTGTACAGAACGCACCCCAGGCATCGAAAACCTCTCGCATTTCTCCCAAAGCCTGCTCGCGATCATAGGCGCATTGATAGGACTCGTTGCGGTGGTCTAGGCAACTTTCTCGGATTTCTTTTGGGAAAAATGCGTGATGGAACCGCTTTCCGTCCTTTGCCCATGTGTTGAATGTTGCTCGAGCACAGCCGTGAAGTGTCACGATCCGAGGTTCTCCCTTTTTGGATTTCTGTTCCGGATCAACCCAACCGATGCGGTCGATTTTGAACTGCCTAGCGTGCATTCGTTTTATTAGCCTGGGAAAAGCATCTGGTGTAATCGGTTTCAGACTTCTTTGGTAAATGCTTGGGAAAAGGAACTCTTGCCCATCAAACTGCACACGCGGCATAGTCTTAAGCAGATCAATTGCAGCTGGACATAATGGTGTTTTTCGATCAAAGGGTAACCGCTCTGCTTTTACTTTCATCCGATCTCTGGGGATGAGGTGAATCCATTGCCCATCTGAGTCCTGTTGAATTTCAGACCAAGTGGCTTCTCTGGCAGTCGAGTTTCGAGCCGCAGTCAAAATGGCAAAGGCAAGGCATCTCGCGGCTGGACTTGAAAGCGTGTACTCCATAAGCATTTTGAAAAACAGGGGCATACGCTCAGGAGGAAGAGCCGGTTCATGCCCGCCAACCGGTCGCTGGAGTGGAAGCAGATCCCCGAGTTTTCCATTATTGACCTGTGCCGGGTTGATCATTGGAGGGATCATCTCTGACCGAATTGCCCAATCTATCGCGTTGCGAGTATCTGCCAGGATACGTTCAGGTGTGTCGATCATCGTCTGCCATTTGACGTAAAACGCGGCGGCGAACTTTTCGGCCGTAAGATCGGATACTGGACAGAGCCTTAGATCGTCTGGGATGTGATTGCGAAAGAAGCCTTTCCAAATCTCTGCTCGGGGTTTGGTTGGGTTTTTCCAACGTCCTCGCTTGTCATTGAACTCGACCCACTGGAACATAAGTTTCTCGTAGGTCAGGACTGAGTCATCAGTGGCTTGCGGGGTCTTGGACAAAGCGGCACGTTTGGCTTTCTCTTCAGCAACCGGGTCGATGCCGTCTGCCACTTTCTGACGCCAATCAGAAGCCTTGGCAAAGGCTTCAGCAAGAGACATTGCTGGGTAACGCCCCAAGTTAAGGGAACGACCAGTTGATCGGACTTTTAGAACGAAGTATTTGGCCAAACTACCGTCGGCTAATTTTCTGATTGAGACGTACAGCCCTGGGACAACTCCACAGGCTGTGTCTTTTGTGAGGGTTTTGAGCTTACGCTCTGTCATTCGCTCAGCGCTTCTCATCTTTGATCCATGGGCAAAGTAAGGGTCTATGCTCCCAATGGATCCGAAAAAAATTACGGCAAAAGCACCCAATGCCGTTTCATTGGGTGCATAGTTGGGAGCATTCGCACTTGAGCTTGTGAGATTCTACGTTAGAACGAGAAAGAACGAAAGAGACTATCCGAGCATGCAAGAAGCCCGAGGATAAAGGCGATTCCGTAGACGGAGATAACAAAAAAGGAGACGTCGTAGAACATCTCCTTCTGCAAAACTGGTCGGGGTGAGAGGATTCGAACCTCCGACTCCTACGTCCCGAACGTAGTACTCTACCAGGCTGAGCTACACCCCGAGTTTCCCGACTGTCGGCGCGTTATTTGTTGCGCTGAACTGTCAAGGCGAGGAACTGTAGCAGAGATTCTTTGAAATGTCCAGAGGGAAGTGCAGATAATTTTTGTTTTCCCATTTCAACTTCCTGTTGGGCACGCTCCAGGCACTTTGGCAAGGCGCCGCTTTGCATGACAATCCGAGAGATTTCCTCGAAGTCGCCGTCTCCGTTGCGAACCGCTTCACGGATGCGTTCACGATTCTCAGGCGTTGTCATCTGCATGGCGTAAAGCAAGGGCAACGTCACTTTGCCTTCGCGCAGGTCGGCACCTAAATTCTTGCCGATGGTCGCGGCTTCTCCCTTGTAGTCGAGAATGTCATCGGCAATCTGGAAGGCATTGCCCAGATGCAGCGCGTAGGCCGCACACGCTTCTTCCATCTCCGGAGAAGCTTCGGCGATGGCGGCGGCCATGTGAGCAGCCGCCTTAAATAGACAAGCCGTTTTGCGCTCAATCACGCCGAAGTAATCCGCTTCGGTGATGTCGGGGTTGTGCGCGTTGTTCATCTGCAGCACTTCGCCTTCGCTCAGACGGTTGGCGGCGTCGGCGAGCGCTTGCATGACTTTGAGGTTGCCCGCGCGTACCATCATTTGAAAAGAGCGGGTATAGAAAAAGTCGCCCACAAGGACGGCCGTGCCGTTGCCCCAACGAGCATTGGCCGTTTCACGGCCGCGTCGCATTTTGCCCTCGTCGACGACATCGTCGTGCATGAGCGTGGCCGTGTGAAGAATTTCAATGACGGCGCCGAGATAAGCGGCTTTGGCGGGGTCGGCTCCCATGGCGCGGGCCATCAGGATGAGTAGCGCCGGGCGCATGCGTTTGCCGCCGGCGGCGGTGATGTAGTGCCCCACTTCGTCGACGCGGGAAACGGCGCTGGAGACTTCGCGCATGATGATGCGTTCAACCTCAAGCATGTCTTCGGCGATGGGGGCCAGAGCGCGGCGGGCGGCCGCTTTGATGTCTTCGGATTGGGACATTGTTGTCGTGAATCCCTAAAGGAGTGTTCTGAAACGAGAGGGACCGGAATAAAGCGCGAACCAACGGCTCAGTCATCGGCCGGCATCTCGCGGGGTTCGATCATTTTAGCGAGTCTCAGAGAAGTTTCATCTGCTGAGCGCGGCAGACGGCCTGGCTGCGGGAGTGGGCATCGAGCTTTCGATAGATGTTTTTGGCATGCGTACTCACTGTGGATTTCGACAGAGCCAGAATGTGGCCGATTTGGGAAAAAGAAATGCCTTTGGCAAGCAGCCTCAGGATGTCGAGTTCTCGAGCCGAGAGGGGATGTTCTTCGGGCATACGATGCCGCTGATTTTCCCGACTTTGCAGCGAGCGCAAAACCGTGCGGGCCACAAGCGGACTGACCGGAGAGCCTCCCGCTTGCAAAACACGCAGGCAAGAGCACAGATTGGCCGTCGTGTCGGAAAAAAGAACGTAGCCGTTGGCGCCGCTTGTGATCGTGTGCATCACAATGTTGGCGTCGTCGCACCCCGAGGCAGCAAGCACCAGACAATCTGGGTTGCGTTTGTGCGCGGCGCGGATAATGTCGGCGGGACTGCCGTCGGGCAGCATGCTGTTGGTGACGATGAAGTCGACGGGGCGTTGGGCCAGATACGACAGAGCCTCACGTTTGCCGGCGACGGCACAGACAACGTCCAAGGTCTTGTCGCGGGAGAGTTCAAGCACATGCCGCTGGCGCCGATACGACTCGGGCTCCACGATGAGCACGGTTCGTCTCGGCGCAGCGGGGGCTACGTCTAAAGAGCGATCGGTCACGTCAGACAAGGTGTGCCTGAAGTTTTTCGGTGTCGACGGCAAAACTGCGGATGCCGGCGGCAAGTTTTTCGCTTGCGACGGCGCTCATGGTGAGCGCAAGCAGAAAGTCCGGTTCCGAAATTGAGATCGGAGCGGTGGCTTCAAGCCCCTCGGTCGTGAGAGCAGGCTGCACAACCGCGAAGGATGAGTCGAGTTCGGTGAGCAGCTTGGGCGAGATCGTGAGCAGATCGCAGCCGGCCAGCGCAAGAATTTCTCCTTTGTTGCGAAAGGAAGCCCCCATGATTTGCGTTTTGCTTCCGGCCGCCTTGAGGCGCTTATAGATGGCGGTGACGGATTGAACGCCCGGATCTTTGAGGCCGCTGTTGGCCGCTTCGTCCCAGCACGCGCCCTCGGAGGCTTTGAACCAGTCATAAATGCGGCCGACGAAGGGGCTGATCAGCGTGGCATGAGCTTGTGCGGCTGCTTCGGCCTGCGCCGTGCAGAAAATAAGCGTCATGTTGCAATGAATGCCTTCGGCTTCAAGCACGCGGGCCGCTTCGCAACCCTGCCAGGTTGCCGCGATCTTGATGAGAATGCGTTCGCGGGAAATGCCCATGGCTTCGTAAAGTCCGATGATGCGACGCGCTTTGGCAATCGTTGCGTTGGTGTCAAAACTCAGGCGTGCGTCGACTTCGGTCGAGACGCGTCCGGGAATGTGTTCGAGAATGGCTGCGCCAAACCCAGTGAGTACACGATCAATTCTTTCTTGAGCCGGCTCGTTGACACTGCGGGCGGCTTCAAGAATGTGACCGTACTTGCCGCCCGTAGCCGCCTTCAGAATCAAGGACGGATTGGTGGTGGCTTCGGTGGGTTTGAGCTGCGCGATGGCATCAATGTCGCCCGTATCGGCAACCACGACCGTCATGGATTTCAATTGTTCGAGTTCACTTGCTTGCTGCATCGTTGTGCTCTTTTTTTTGAAAAAAGTCGGAATTCGGTTGAGCGCGGAGACGAAAACGCCACCGACTGATAAGACGCAAAACCGGCGAGCCGACGCGTCTGAGCCGATGATTTTGCAGGAGGATTTCGTCCGATACGGCCCAGCCTCCAAGGTATAATGGATCAATTTTAGCCTGAGCTCGGAGAGCTCTGATTCTCAGGCAAAATGTTTTGTCGAGGGAAATCCACGATCTGCTCGCAAGAGCCTGTGAATTTTCCGAACAAAGCTCAAACCAATCGAGTCAGTTCAAGAACAAAGATAGGGAGGAACCTTGAGTCTGATTATCACAGATACGCGTCCGCAAGCAGCCCTCGTGCTTGCCGACGGCGAAGTCTTTCTCGGTCGCGGATTCGGTGCGTCGGGAAGCGTGACGGCCGAAGTGGTATTCAATACGGCCATGACAGGCTATCAGGAAATTGTGACCGACCCGAGCTATACGGGACAGATTGTGACACTGACGTACCCGCACATCGGCAATGTCGGCGTCAATGCGCAGGATGAGGAAAGCGGTGCCGTTTGTGCCGCAGGTCTGATCATTCGCAACGAAAGTCCGGTGGTGAGCAACTTTCGCTCGGAACAGAGCCTTTCGGATTACCTGCGTCAGGCAGGTGTTGTCGGTCTTTGCGATATCGATACCCGTAAGCTCACTCGTATTCTGCGCACCAAGGGCGCGCAAGCCGGCACGATTGTGGTGGCCGCTAACGGAACGCTTACGCCTGAAGAAATCCAAGCGGCCGGCCGAGCAGCAGCGCAGTGGGGCTCCATGGTCGGTCGTGACCTTGCGTCCGAAGTGACCTGCAAGGCGCCCTATGAATTCAAGGAAGGCACCTGGACGCTTACCGCCAACGACGGAACGCCCGGATTCAAGAAACTTCAGAACCCGACCTACAAGGTTGTTGCCTACGACTTCGGCGTCAAGCGCAACATTCTGCGCCTGATGGTCGATCGCGGGATTGAACTCACCGTTGTGCCGGCTCGTACGCCCGTGCAAGATGTGCTTGCCATGAATCCCGACGGCGTTTTCCTTTCCAATGGCCCGGGCGACCCCGAGCCCTGCACGTACGCCATTGAAGCGGCCCGTGAGTGCCTGAAGCGCCGCATTCCGCTTTTCGGCATCTGCCTGGGTCATCAGATCATGGGACTGGCAGCCGGCGGCAAAACTCTCAAGATGAAGTTTGGTCATCACGGCGCCAACCATCCGGTGCTCGACAAGCACAGCGGCCGCGTGCACATCACGAGCCAGAACCACGGCTTTGCGGTGGATGCGGACACATTGCCCGAGAACGTCGAAGTCACGCACGTGAGTCTTTTCGACGGTTCGTTGCAGGGGATGCGCTTTATCGACGCTCCTGCCATGAGTTTTCAGGGACACCCGGAAGCTTCGCCCGGTCCGCACGACATCGAGACGCTTTTTGACAAGTTTGTTGAATTGATGAAAAGCGCTCGCGCATAAAGAAGCAGACGCTATAAAGAAACGAAGCAGCAACATGAACGCAGTTGATCACGTCAAGGCCGCTCTGACGGACGCGCAAAACGCGCTTGCCGCCCTGATTGAAAACGAAGCCATGCTTGAGACCATCGCTCAGGCCGCGCATGTCATTGCCCAAAGCCAGCGTCAGGGAGGCGCTGTTTACTCCTGCGGCAACGGCGGCAGCTTGTGCGACGCCATGCACTTTGCCGAAGAAATGACGGGGCGTTACCGTCAAGACCGCAAACCCTATCGGGCGGCGGCCATTTCCGACGTCTCTCACATGGCCTGCGTCGGCAACGACTATGGTTACGAGCACGTGTTCTCGCGCTGGATCGAAGCGATGGGTACCGACAAGGACGTGCTGATTGCTATTACCACCTCGGGGACGAGCAAAAACATTGTGGCGGCAGCCAAGGCCGCCAAAGCCAAGGGTGTGGCCGTGGTGGCTCTGACCGGCAAGTCCGGCTCTCCGATCACGGAATTGGCCGACATTGCCGTGGTGACGCCTGCGGGCCGATGGGCCGACCGCGTTCAGGAACTGCACATCAAAGTGATTCATATTCTGATCGAACTCATCGAGCGTGAGCTCGACGCTCAGAACTACAACGAAGGCGCGTAAAACATGCCTAAACGTACAGACATCAAAACCATCATGATTCTCGGGGCCGGTCCGATCATCATCGGGCAGGCCTGCGAGTTCGACTACTCGGGTGCACAGGCTTGCAAGGCTCTCAAGGAAGAGGGCTACCGCGTGGTTCTCGTCAACTCCAACCCGGCCACCATCATGACCGATCCGGTGATGGCCGATGCGACCTATATCGAGCCTCTGAACTGGAAAGTGCTCGAGCGCATCCTTGCCAAGGAAAGGCCGGACGCCATTTTGCCGACCATGGGCGGTCAGACGGCTTTGAACCTTGCCATGGACTTGAACCGCGAAGGCATCCTTGAAAAATACGGCGTGGAGCTGATCGGTGCCAAGCCCGACGTGATTGACAAGGCTGAAGACCGCCAGCGCTTTAAGGAAGCCATGGAAAAGATCGGTCTGGAATCGGCTCGTTCCGGCATCGCCTATTCCATGGCCGAAGCTCTGGAAGTGCAGCAGCGCGTGGGGTTCCCTGCCGTGATTCGTCCGTCCTTTACACTGGGCGGCTCAGGCGGCGGCATTGCCTACAACATGCAGGAATTCGTGGAAATCTGCGAGCGAGGTCTGGCGCTTTCGCCCACCCATGAGTTGCTCATTGAAGAGTCTCTCTTGGGCTGGAAAGAGTACGAGATGGAAGTCGTGCGCGACAAGGCCGACAATTGCATCATCATCTGCTCGATCGAAAACCTTGACCCGATGGGGATTCACACGGGCGACTCGATCACGGTGGCGCCGGCTCAGACGCTTACGGATCGCGAGTACCAATTGTTGCGCGACGCTTCCATTGCCGTGTTGCGCGAAATCGGCGTGGATACGGGCGGCTCCAATGTGCAGTTTGCGGTCAATCCGAAAAACGGCCGTCTGATCGTCATCGAAATGAATCCGCGCGTCTCGCGCTCTTCGGCACTGGCTTCGAAGGCAACGGGGTTCCCGATTGCCAAGATTGCCGCCAAGCTTGCCGTGGGTTATACGCTTGACGAGCTCAAAAACGACATCACGGGCGGCGCAACCCCCGCGTCGTTTGAGCCTACCATTGACTACGTGGTCACTAAGGTGCCGCGTTTTGCCTTCGAAAAATTCCCGCAGGCCAACGATCGACTGACGACGCAGATGAAGTCCGTGGGCGAAGTGATGGCCATCGGCTCGACCTTCCAGGAATCCATCCAGAAGGCCCTGCGCGGCTTGGAAACCGGCAAAGACGGCTTTACGCCGATTTCGAACGATCGTGAAGAAATCGTTCACGAAATCAGCGAAGCCGGTCCCGAGCGCATCTTCTATGTGGCAGACGCTTTCCGCATCGGCATGACGCTCGATGAAGTGCATCAGATGACCGACATCGACATGTGGTTCCTTGTGCAGATCAAGGAACTCATTGATATTGAAAAGCGCGTGGCACAGGTCAAGTTGGAAGACATCACCAAGGAAGAAATGCTCTTTCTCAAGAAGAAGGGCTTTTCGGACAAGCGATTGGCGAGCGTCCTCGGCGTAAAGGAAGCCGATGTTCGCCGTCGTCGCCACGCACTGGATGTGCATCCGGTCTACAAGCGCGTCGATACGTGCGCGGCTGAATTCGAAACCCGTACGGCCTACATGTATTCGACCTATCAGGACGAGTGCGAGGCCATGCCCACCGATCGCAGGAAGATCATGGTTTTGGGCGGCGGTCCCAATCGCATCGGGCAGGGTATCGAGTTTGACTACTGTTGCGTGCATGCCGCCATGGCCCTGCGCGAAGACGGCTACGAAACGATCATGGTCAATTGCAACCCCGAGACGGTTTCGACCGACTACGATACGTCCGATCGTCTGTATTTCGAACTGGTGACGCTCGAAGACGTGCTCGAAATCTGCCGCATCGAAAAGCCCGAAGGCGTGATCGTGCAGTATGGCGGCCAGACGCCCCTGAAGATTTGCCGTGCGCTCGAAGCCGAAGGCGTGAGAATCGTCGGCACGAGTACCGACGCCATTGATTGCGCCGAGGACCGCGAGCGCTTCCAGAAGCTCATCAACGAACTCGGTTTGCGTCAGCCGCCCAACGCCACCTGCCATACGCAGGAAGCGGCTCTGGAAGCGGCCGAACGTATCGGCTATCCGATCGTGGTGCGTCCGAGTTATGTGCTCGGCGGCCGCGCGATGGACATCGTGCACAATGCCAAGGAATTGACGCGCTACATGCACGAAGCCATCGTGGTGAGTGAAGACAGCCCCGTGCTGCTCGATCACTTCCTCGATGATGCCGTGGAAATGGACGTTGACGCCGTGTGCGACGGCAACGAAGTGCGTATCGGCGGCCTGATGCAGCACGTGGAAGCTGCGGGTGTGCATTCGGGTGACTCGGCCTGTTCGCTGCCGCCCTACAGTCTGCGTAAGGATATTCTCGACGAAGTGCGCCGCGAAACGACGCTGATGGCCAAGGCCCTGGGCGTTGTGGGCCTGATGAACGTGCAGTTTGCCATCAAGGGGGCCGTGACGGAAAACCCGCTTGTGTACGTGCTCGAAGTCAATCCGCGTGCTTCGCGTACGGTGCCGTTTGTGTCGAAAGCTACGGGCGAGCCGCTTGCAAAGATTGCAGCGCGCTGCATGGTGGGCAAAACTTTTGCCGAACAGGGGGCCAAGGTGGAAGTGACGCCGTCTCGCATCTGTGTGAAGGAAGCGGTGTTCCCGTTTGCCAAGTTCCTGGGCGTGGATCCGGTCTTGGGACCGGAAATGCGGTCCACGGGCGAAGTGATGGGCGTGGGTAAGACCTTCGGTGAAGCGCTCTTTAAGAGCCAGTTGGGTTCCGGATCGATCCTGCCGCCTGCGGGCACCGTCTTTATTTCCGTGCGTGATGAAGACAAGCCGCGCGCCATTGTGGTCGCTTCCGAACTGCTCGACAAGGGCTACAGTCTGGTGGCAACGCGCGGCACCGCTGCCGCGCTTGCCAAGGCCGGCATTCCCTGCAAGGTCGTCAACAAGGTCTCCGAAGGCCGTCCGAGCGTGATCGACAAGATCAAGAACCATGAGATTCAGCTGGTGATCACCACGAGCAACGAATCCCGCGGCGAAATCAGCGACGCGCGCGACATCCGTATGGCGGCTTTGGCCAATCGCGTGACTTATTACACGACGATTGCGGGCGGTCGCGCTGCCGTTGAGGGCATCAAGCACTTGACGGACGCTCAGGTTTGCTCGCTGCAGGAAATGTACGCTGAAGCTGCCAAAGCCTAAAGCGGTTTCTCCAAACGTAACAAAGCCTGTCCAGAGTGCCGGACTCTTCACCGAAGAGCCCGGCGCAATGTAAAATTGCGCCCTTCTAAGAAGGGCAAAATTCTTTTTTCAAGTCAAAACAAAGATATGCAACAGCGAATTCCGATTACCGCCGCCGGTGCCGAAAAGTTGAAGGCTGAGCTCGACGAACTGAAACGCGTCAAGCGTCCGGCCGTTGTGCAGGCGATTGCCGAAGCGCGCGAAAAGGGTGACCTTTCCGAAAACGCCGAATACGATGCCGCCAAGGAAATGCAGGGCCACATTGAAGGCCGTATTGCGGAACTTGAAGGCAAGATTCCCGCGTTGCAGATCATTGATCCGAAGACGCTGCAGGCCGGTGACCGCATTGTGTTTGGCGCGACGGTAGAGCTTGAAGACGAAGACGGCAAGATCAATGTATACCAGATCGTGGGCGATGACGAAGCCGATATCAAGCAAAACCGTATTTCTGTCTCGAGCCCCGTGGCTCGCAGTCTTATCGGTAAGTACGAAGGCGATGAGGTGACGTGTCCGGCTCCGAAGGGGCTGATTCACTACGCGATTGTGTCGGTGAAGTACATTTGATCGTCACCGGTAGATTTGCAGTCCAAGCGAGCGCTGAGGAAGAGATTCCGAGGCGCTCGTATCGTTTGGTAGGTTTTGAATTTGCCTCTATCACTGAAAAAGTTTTCTCGTTTGCCCGCAAATGCTGAAAGCGATTCAACGACAGGAGTCGAATATGCAAGGCGCGAAGTTGGCAGAGGTTCTCTGGCAGCGAATCTGACACGCCTAAGGTTATTCGAATAATCTCAGCAGATAAGGCAAAAGAAACGGTGCGGCAAAGGCCGTGAAAAGACCGGTCAATCCCATGGCCAACCCGGAGAAGGCACCGGTATCGCGATTCATTTGAAAAGCGGTTGCGGTGCCGACGCCGTGGGCAACCAAACCGATGGAAAAGCCGCGAACCGCATCGTCTTTTTCCCGAAGAATTCCCAACAAGCTTCGAGCCATCAAAGAGCCGACAACACCGGTGATCACAACCAGTGCTGCAGTCAGAGCCGGAATGCCGCCGAGGTGTTCGCTTACTGCCATGGCAATCGGAACAGTCACGCTCTTGGGAGCAAGCGAAATCATGGTTTCGGGGGAGGCTCCGAGTGCTCCGGCGATTAGGACAGCCGAAACGATGGCGACGGTACCTCCGGCCACAAGTCCGCAGGAGAGCGCCACCCACATTTTCGCCAGACGCAGACGTTGTTCGTAGAGCGGAACGGCCAAGGCAACCGTTGCGGGGCCCAGCAGGAAATTGATGTGCTGTCCGCCGTTGATATACGTCTTGTAGTCGGTGCCGGTGACTTCAAGCGTTACGACAAGTAAAACGATGGCAACCAGCAACGGCGTACAGATGGTTTTGTAGCCGCTTTTCTTGTAAACCCACATGCCGAATGCGTAGGCCAAAAGCGTAGCGCACAGCCACAGAGCCGGATCGGCAAGCAGGGTGTCGGCCGTCAAACCGAAACGCGAGAGAATCGACTCAAGCACGGCGCTTCTCCTTGGTGTTGGATCCCTTCAGCAGGTGCGCCACCAAACGCGTTACCAAAACGGTCGTAACCATGGCAAGGATGGAGGATCCGATGATAGACGCCGTAATCGGCAACCATTCGGCCTGAAGACGATCAACGTGTTCAATGATGCCGACGCCGGCCGGGACAAACAAAAGCGCGAAGTGAGCAAGCAGTACGTTGACGACGGGCAACGTCTTTTCCAGAAGACCGTTGACCGTCATCAGCGCGAAAAGAAAGAGCACCATGCCCATTACGGGACCGGGAACCGGCAACCCGAAGAGCGTTACAAGTAAAAGCCCTGCCAGCTGAAAAGACAGCAGCAGGGCAATTGTTAGAATCATTTGGTATGAGTCCTGCGAACCGAGAGAGTTCGCAATACTAATCCGTTTCTTTCATGTCGCGCAGGTTGCGGCGAAGAATTTTTCCGACGGCGGTCTTCGGCAGTGCTTTGACGAAGACGATCGTGCGCGGGCACTTGTAGCCGGTAAGACGTGCACGGCAGTACTTCACAACGTCGTCGCGGGTGAGCGCGGGATCCTTTTTCACGATCACAGCCTTCACCATTTCGCCGACGCGCGGATTGTTGACGCCGACAACACCGCATTCGAGCACGCCCGGCATTGAGGCAATCACGCTTTCGATTTCATTGGGATAGACGTTAAGGCCGTTCACAATGATCAGATCCTTCTTGCGGTCCGTGATCGTGATTGTGCCGCGTGCGTCCATAAAGCCCACGTCGCCCGTGCGCAACCACCCGTCGACGAGAACGTTGGCCGTTTCTTCCGGTTTTTCCCAGTAACCGGCCATGACCTGCGGACCCTTGACGCAGATTTCGCCCGTGTGTTCGGCAATTTTTTCCGGATCGGAACATACGCCGAGGTCAACGAACTGTTCGCCGCGGATGGACACAAGAGTGGAAGGCAGGGGGTAACCGACGGAGCCGTCCCAGGGAGCGTCGGGCAGGTTGCCGCACACGCCGGGGCTGGTTTCCGTGAGACCATAGGCTTCCAGAATGTGGCAGCCCGTGGCGTTGTACCACTTTTCAGCCACAGTACGCTGCACCTGAGCGCCGCCGCCTACGGTCATCTTGAGACGCGTGAACTTGTGTTGCTTGAATTCCTTGTTGTTGACGAGGGCGTTAAAGAGGGTGTTAACACCCGGAATGATCGAGAAGTCCCACTTCTTGATGAGTTCGACCAGGCCGGGAATGTCGCGCGGATTGGGAACCATCACCTGAGTGGCGGCAAATTTGGAAAAGCACAGCGTCGCGGTGAAGCTGAAGATGTGGTAGAGCGGCAAAGCGGTCATAGCCACTTCTTTGCCCATTTCAAACGTTTGGCTGATCCAGGTGCCTGTCTGTTCGACGTTGGCAAGGACGTTGCGGTGCGTGAGCATGGCGCCCTTGGCAACTCCCGTGGTGCCGCCTGTGTACTGCAGCAAGGCAACATCAGTGTTTTTGAGTTCCACCGGAGTAAAGCCTTTCGCGCGGCCGATTGAAAGCGCCTTGCGGAAGTTGATGTGACCGGGGAGATTAAATTCCGGGACCATCTTTTTGACGTAACGCACGACAAAATCGGCGGCGGTGCGCTTAAGCCAGGGAAGCATGTCGCCTACCTTGGTGGTCACGATGTGCTTGATGGGCGTTTCCGAGAGCGTGTTTTGCAGCGTCTTGGCAAAGTTTTCAATGATGATGATGGCTTTGGCACCGCTGTCGGCAAGCTGATGACCAAGTTCGTGCGAGGTGTAGAGAGGGTTGACGTTGACCGCAATCATGCCAGCGCGCAGGATGCCCAAAAGGCTGATGACGTACTGCTGCAGATTGGGCATCATGATGGCCACGCGATCGCCCGGCTTCATGTCGGGCAATGACTGCAGGTAGCCTGCAAAGTCCTTCGAAAGATCGCAGACTTCTCGGTAAGTAAGCACCTTATCCATGCAGATGAAGGCAGGTTTGTCGCCGTAGGTTTCGGCAACCGTATCGAAAAGCGCCGGGATGGAAGCGAACCGATCGGGATTGATTTCGGCAGGAAAACCTTCGGGATAGTGCTTGAGCCAGGGAAGAGAGGTCTCGGACATGGATGAGTGATCCTTCTTGTAACGTTGTGTCAGGGCGAGACGCTGCGACACATCGCCTTATTTCAGTCAATCGGGTGGTGACGCCGGTCGTCTGACAAGCGTCACGCAAATACGCTTAACGACGGGGCGAGCGGCGGGCCTGCAGTTTGTCGAGCTGCAGACAGTGGCGCGCGTAGGCTTTGACGTCGTTGTAGTCGGTGTAGTCGATGGCGACGCTTGAATCCGTGGGACCGTTGGTGATCTTCATGATGATGCGGATCATCATGCGTTCGAAGAAGTTCCAATTGGGGTAGTCCACCTTGCCGGCAAAACACTTCAGGTCACGGGGTTTCCAGGCGCTGCGCTTGACGAACTTCTGCAGATAACGGTTACCTTCGGGCGTTGCCTTCTCGGGCGAGCGGGCCACGACGGTCACGTTAAAGAAGCTGTTGGGGCGCGACTCGATTTCGTTTTTGTACATCGAGCAGAATTCCCAGACGATCTTGTTGTAAACGCCGTACACGATGGGAGAACCCACGATCACGATGTCGTATCTTGCCCAATCCACACCCTCACGGACAGCCTCCATCATGTCCACCATGTCGCACGCGTGTCCCTCGGCAACAATCGTTTCCATGATGGTGCGTGCGATGCGGGCCGTGTGGCCGGCGTGACTGTAATAAGCGACGAGAACGTGATGAGACATTGCGATTCCAACTGAGTCTGCAGGAAAGGCGAGCCAAATCGACTCAACCTTCTAATTTAATTTGTATCCACGGCAAAAGGGATAAGGCGAAAAATCGGTACAAACCCGATTGTTACGCTCGAATTTTAGCGGTCGCCCGATGGAAATTGGACAAAACAAGCCGGCGGCGGCCTTTTTGACGTATTTTCGCCTACCGATGTTTTCTGAAGCTGAACGGCGTCCAATCGAGCCAAAATTTCCCGACAGGCCACGCCGATCAAAATTCCCTTAAATAATCTTGGAAAAACAGCGGTTCGCTGACTAAAATGGCGCCTTCACTAAACGGTTGCGTGAAAAATGAATCGACAATCGGGTCGAATGCGCCGCAGCCGCTATTTATCACCAACCCAACCCCAGCACGGCCTGCTGATCTTTTTGTTATTCTGCCGTGCTCTACAGGATTTATGGCAAAAGAAGATCTGATTGAAATGTCGGGCCAGGTGCTCGAAGTTCTCCCCGACGCCCGCTATCGTGTCAAGCTTGAAAACGGTCACGAGCTCATCGCCTACACCAACGGCAAGATGCGCAAGCACCACATTCGCATCCTCGCCGGCGACAAGGTTTCGCTCGAGCTCTCTCCTTATGACCTCACCAAGGGCCGTATTACCTTCCGCCACATCGAAGGTCGTCCCTCTCCGGCTCCGGCTGCCGGCAACCAGTCGCGTCGCCGTTGATTCTTCCTGCCGACGGTCATGCAGCATTTTGTTCTGACGTACCGTTACGTTGACGACTACATGGCTCGGCGCGACGCTTATCGTGCCGAGCATCTCGCGCGCCTGCAAAAGGCTGTCGACGACGGTTTTGTGCTGGCGGTCGGCGTTTTGCCTGAGAGCCTCTCGGCTCTCATTGTCTGCTACGCAAACTCGGCCGACGAAGTGCGCGCGTTTGCCAAAGACGATCCTTATAACCACGCAGGGCTCATTACATCCTATGAAGTTGAGCCCTGGATGGTGGCCGTCGGATTGCCCGCGATCGTCAAGCCGCAATGACTGCAGACGAAGATCAAGCCCTGCAATTGCCGCCTGCGGTTGGCGTCTCTTCAATTCTGCGCCGCATCAAGGGCGGCTTGAATCGTCTGGGATTGATTCGCATCGAAGGCGAAATCCATTCCATCAAACCCTATCCGTCCGGTCACGTCTATCTGGATCTCAAGGACAACGAAGACGAAGCGATTTTGCATTGCGTGATCTGGCGCCGCAATGCCTATCGGATGGAGAAACTGCCCAATCAGGGTGATGCGGTGGTTCTCACCGGCACGCTTGATGTCTTTGAGGTGCGAGGCCAATTGCAATTCAACGTCGTTGCCGTGCAGGCTGCCGGCGACGGTGCGCTTTTTGCCAAATTCGAAGCGCTCAAACGTAAGCTTTTGGCCGAAGGTCTCTTTGACGCTTCGCTTAAAAAAGAATTGCCGCGCTATCCGCAGACGGTTGGCGTGGTCACAAGCACCGAAACGGCGGCGCTTCAGGATGTTCTCAAAACCCGGGCCAATCTCGCTCCCTGGGTTCCCTTTGTGATCTATCACGCGGGGGTTCAGGGGGAGTCGTCCGAATCGGAGCTCCTCTGCGCTCTGCAAAAAGTCCGAGAAAAGAACGAAGTTGACGTGCTGTTGCTTGTGCGAGGCGGGGGCTCCCTGGCCGATCTCTGGAGTTTTAATTCCGAAGCGCTTGCCAGAGAATTGCGGGCGATGCCGATGCCGGTTGTCACAGGTATCGGACACGAGACTGATTTTACGATCGCCGATATGGCTGCCGACGTGAGAGCCCCGACGCCGACTGCGGCCTGTTCTTTGGTGCTGCAGCACTGGGCCGCGGCGCCGCAATGGCTTTCCACGTTGCAGACGCGTCTTGAAACGACCATGCATTCCGGACTGCGTTTGCGTAAGGCGCAGCTTACTCAGGCCGCCCGTTTGCAGTCGGCCATGCAAAACGCCATCTTGAGATGGCAGGCGCGTCTGCCGGCTCAAAAAGAGTGGCGTGAGCGTTATGAGCGCTATCTCGACGCACTCACCGAACGGCTCGATCGCAATGCGATGGCTCTGGCGGCCGAACGACGCGTGACGTTGCAAGCGGCTTCAGGCAAGGTTGCGTTGGCGCAGATGAATCTGCGGCGAGTGCGTCCCTCTTTCGGGCAAGCGCAGGCCGAGACTGCACATCTTGAAAAATGCCTGAAGCAATCCGTTTGTTTGCGTATTGAAGCCATGCGCGCAGAACTCGAGCGATTCACCCTCTCTTTGAACGCTTTGGACATCACCAAAACGTTGGCACGCGGCTTTTCTCTGACGACTGACAGTCAAGGTCGTCCGGTGCGCGCTGCCGAACAGCTCACCGAAGGCGAAATGGTATCCATTCTGTTCGAGAAGGGATCGGTGCGCGCACAGGTGACCGAACGCAAGCCCAAATTTTGAAAAAATTTCCTTTAAAAAGAAAGGAATTTACGTTCGGCAAGCGTTGTTGCACGGAATCCCGAAGATTTCGGACTATTATCTGTTAGTGACAAAGGGCGTTTCGTGAGGCAGTAATGGATCGTGTCCGATCCGGCCTCCATCCCCGGAGGGCAATTTTGGAGCTCACGCGCCCTGTATGCAGAGAAATCCGATCGATAACCGATTCTCGAGGAGAAGTCCAATGAGCCAGTTCGTTTTGCCCAAGCTTGATTATGAAATGGACGCCCTTGCCCCGGCCATCAGCAAGGAAACGCTGGAATTCCACTACGGCAAACATCACCAGACCTACATCAACAATCTCAACAGTCTCATCAAAGGCACGATGTACGAAGCCGAGTCCTTGCGTGAAATCATCAAGACGAGTCAGGGGCCGATCTTCAACAATGCTGCTCAAACCTACAACCACGCTTTCTACTGGAAGTGCCTGACCCCCAACGGAGGCGGCCAGCCGACCGGTGCGTTGTTGGAAGCTATCGTCAAGCAGTGGGGTTCTTTCGAGGGCTTCGTGGCGGACTTCTCGGCCAAGGCAGCCAACAACTTCGGTTCCGGGTGGACGTGGCTCGTGAAGCGTCTTGACGGTCAGCTTGAAATCTATTCGACTTCCAACGCCGGCACGCCTCTGACGGAACATTTGAAGCCCTTGATGGTTATCGACGTTTGGGAACACGCCTATTACATCGATTATCGCAACGCTCGCGCCGGATACATCCAGGCCTTCTTTGACAAGCTCGTCAATTGGGACTTCGTGCAGCGTCGCTTCAACGGTGAACCGTGCGACTGCGACTGCCGCGGGGAAGAAGGCTGCTGCTGCGGATCCTGCGGTTGCGGCGCCTAAAAACGCATAGACAATTCGGACGCGCATCTCATGTTTGGTGCGCGTCGCTGTTTCCGGCGATAACGGAACAAAGAGAGGCAGTTCGATTCGGTTCGTTCTGCTTCTTTTGTTGTCAAAACGAACGATAAAAGCACAAGGGGTGCTTATTGGGCGGCGGTATCGGCGTTTGTGTGTTTGCAGTAGCGATTGTCCGCGAGTGCCGGGATCAGGGTGCCTGCCTTGACGTTGTTGCGGGCAAACCAACCGGCGTTCATTTCGATGACGCGGGAGGCGGCAACACGGGAATGGTGCAGTTCAAGGGAGCCTTTTTGCATTGAGACGATCTGCGTGATGCGACCGCACGCATCGATAAAGGCCGCATCCAGATCAATCAGGGTGTTTTTCATCCACATGGCGGTGGGACGAGGTGCGGCAAAAACAAAGAGCATGCCGTGATCGGCCGGAAGATAGGAGCGGTTCATCAGACCGGTGCGGTGCTCAACTGAGGTGCGCGCGACTTCGAGTTCGACAATCTTGTCGCCGATCTTAACGGCAATGGTTTCATCAAATGTCTGCGCAGCAAGCGCACAACTGATGAACGAGAATGTCAGACCGAGAAAAAAACGCGACATGATGAACAATGAAGGAAAGGAAAAACGCCCTAGGTAATATATCGTATATTTGCGCTCTTGCGAAGTGGTGTTGTTGCGGATTGTGTGTCCGACAAAGCACACGATGCAAAAAGACTAGTCCGCCATGCGCGTGAAAGCCGCAAGATGGCGTAATGTTGAACATTGAAAAAGAGAATTTGCGTCGCTGCAAACGCCTAAAACCGCCAACGGACGCGAAGACTCTTACGAAATCAAACCAACATATAAAAAGAGGAAAGATATGGCACAGGGAGTGGTCAAGTGGTTTAACGACGTCAAGGGCTTTGGTTTCATTACGCCCGATGAGGGCGGCGAAGAGCTTTTTGCTCATTTTTCCGCCATCGAGATGAAAGGGTTCAAGAGCCTCAAGGAAGGTCAAAAGGTGACCTTTGAAGTTGTCGAAGGTCCCAAGGGCAAGCAGGCCACGCACATTAAGCCGGTCGAAGAGTGAGTCTTGGCAAAGGCGGGCGGATCGCGTGTTCTGCCGGCCGATGCCTGTCAACAAAAGCGTAATAAAAACAAGGCGGTTGCCGGTGTTCGGACATTGGCAATTCTTTGCTTGATCGTGTATTATTACGCGTCTGATTTTCACCGTGCTTTCAGTTTCCCCGTTTTCCACTGGACTGATGGCGACAAGCGGCAAAAAGAAAATCAACAAGAAATTCCCGGTAAAAGGCACTGAATTCGGTGCACGGCGAAGTTAGAACGCAGTGCGCTTCGGTGGTTTTTGCCTCGTTTTTGTTTATTGACGCGAGCAGGCCGTTTAACAGCTCCAACCTGTGCAAAGTGCAGGCGCCACCCTGTGCGAGGCGGTTCGAAATTCATCTGCTGCGTCCTTTTGTGAATCAGGTGACAACAATGAAGACCTTCTCTGCCAAGCCGCTCGAAGTACAGCGCGACTGGTACGTGGTCGATGGCAGCGACAAGGTGCTTGGCCGCCTTGCTGCCGAAATCGCACTCCGCTTGCGCGGCAAGCACAAGCCCGAATACACGCCGCATGTCGATACGGGCGACTACATCGTCGTGATCAACGCTGACAAGCTCAAGCTGTCTGCTGAAAAGGCCGGTAAGAAGACGTACTACCGTCACACCGGCTATCCGGGCGGTATCTACGAAACCACCTTCAAGGAAATGCAGGCCAAGCACCCCGGCCGTGCTCTCGAAATCGCGGTCAAGGGTATGCTCCCGAAGGGCCGTCTCGGCTACGCCATGATCAAGAAGCTCAAGATCTACGCCGGCGCCGAACACCCGCACACCGCACAGCAGCCCAAGGTTCTTGACATTTAAGGTGGAAAAAAGATGATCGGTAACTACAACTACGGCACCGGCCGTCGCAAGAGCTCTGTGGCTCGCGTCTTCATCAAGCGCGGCACGGGCAAGATCGTGATCAACGGCCGTGATCTCAACGAATTCTTCAAGCGCGAAACCGGCCGCATGATCGTCATGCAGCCCCTGCAGCTCACCGAAAATGTCGAAACGTTCGACATCATGGTGAACGTGACCGGCGGCGGCGAATCCGGCCAGGCCGGTGCTGTGCGCCACGGCATCACCCGCGCTCTGATCGACTACGACGCAGGTCTCAAGCCCGTTCTGTCGGCTGCCGGCCTCGTGACCCGCGACGCCCGCGAAGTCGAACGTAAGAAGGTTGGTCTGCGCAAGGCCCGCCGCGCCAAGCAGTTCAGCAAGCGCTAATCGTTCATTCGCAAGCGTTTTGCCTCGGTATACTTTTGCAAACTTTGGTTTGCGAAGAAAGCCGGGGCAAGAAGCGAAGAAACCGTCTCCCTTTCCCGGGCGGCGGTTTTTTTATGCTCGTTGCCGGAAGGTTTTCTTTTTGCCAAAGACATCACAACAAAAGAGTCTTCGGGGAGCTTTCGACATGCAAGAAAAGAACATCAAGGCCGGTATTGTGGGAGGAACAGGCTACACAGGGGTGGAGCTGTTGCGTTTGCTGAGCCGCCATCCAAACGTTAAGGTTTGCGCCATCACGTCGCGCAAGGATGCGGGAACCAAGGTGACGGCCATGTATCCGTCGCTTCGGGGTTTTATGGACGATCTGGTCTTTACGACACCCGAAGAAGCAGAACTCACAGCTTGCGATGTGGTGTTTTTTGCAACGCCGCACGGAGTGGCCATGAGCATGGCGCGCGAGTTGACCGCTGCCGGCGTCAAGATCATTGATCTTGCGGCTGACTTCCGTTTGCGCGATACGGGTGAGTTCAAGACCTGGTACAAGCTTGATCATGCTTGTCCGGATCTGCTGGAAGAATCAGTCTATGGTCAACCCGAGACCATGCGCGAGAAGATGAAGGATGCTCGGATTCTCGGTATGGCTGGCTGCTACCCGACGTCCATCGAATTGGGCTTGTTGCCTCTAATGGAATACGAAAAGGCGCATCCAGGTACGTTTGATTTGAAGACCATCATTGCCGACAGCAAGTCAGGAATTTCCGGCTCCGGCAAGAAGGCTGACGTGTCGATCATCACTGCCGAAATGTCGGATAACTTCCATGCTTATGGTCTCAAGGGGCATCGTCATACGCCCGAGATCGAGCAGCAGTTGAAGATCCTTGCCGGCACGGACGATCTGAAGCTCACGTTTGTGCCGCATCTGTTGCCGACCATTCGAGGGATTCATTCAACGATCTATATTCGCCTGAAGGACGCGTCGACCGAGATTGACCTTCAAAAACTTTATGAAGATCGCTTTGCCGACGAGTATTTTGTGGATGTGATGCCGGCCGGATCCACGCCTGAAACGCGAAGTGTGCGTGGCTCCAATTTCCTGCGCTTGGCTGTTCATCGACCGGGGAACGGCGATCTGATCATCGTGCTGGCGGTGGAAGACAATCTGGTTAAGGGCGCTGCGGGGCAGTCCGTGCAGGCGATGAACATTCTTTTTGGGTTGGATGAAAAGACGGGACTGGATGCACCGGCGTTGGTGCCGTGACAGTGTGACTGAAAAAAATCTTCAGTACATTGAAGAATTTTGATATAAAAACCTTCAGCCCAGTGAAGAATTTTTGCGGTCAACGATGCAGGGCCATTCCAGATCGATGACGGTAAGGTTTGCCGCAGGCGCATTGCAAAATTGCAAACAACAGCTGACACTGGTAAATCTCTAATGCATTTTTTCGAGGCTTTTCAAGGATTTTCCGTATAATCCGTAAGCTCTGCAGTGCACGCCGGCGGCGTCGCGCGAGAAGATTTTTAACGAGAAAACTTTAAAAGGGGTAAGAAGTGTTTTTCATTTCTGACGCAATGGCTCAGACCGCAGGTGCGGCCGCTGCCGGTGGTACCGGCGGTTTGCTGATGCAGATCATTCCGATCATTCTGATTTTTGTTGTGTTCTGGTTCTTCCTGATCCGTCCGCAGCAAAAGCGCCAGAAGGAACATCAGAAGATGTGCGAAGCGCTCACCAAGGGTGATGAAATCGTAACGATCGGCGGTTTGGCCGGCCGTATCGCCGAAGTGAGCGAACAGTATGTCGTAATCGAAATCAGCCGCGTTGAAGGCAATCCTGTGACGATCACGATGCAGCGCGGCGCCGTGCAGACGGTTTTGCCCCGCGGCACGCTCAAGTCGATCGACAAGTAAAAGCGGCTTTTATGCAGCGGGCGGGCCGTATCCGACAAAAAAGGATATGGCTGACGCCCGCTTTGCCGTTTAGTTAATGCACCGCAATTGGTCAATGACCTGTTGCGGTTGTTGCGCAAAAAACGGAAGTGTTTGCACAATCACCTCGTTTTTTGCCGAAACAAAACTCTCCGCGGGAGAGTTTTGTAGGCTAAGAGAAAAATCCCTTTTGCCGATTTGATTTTCGCAACGAAAGGCAACTGTGACTGATCTTGAGGACAATCGAAAGAAAGGATCACGGAATGGCCCGGAGTTTTTAGTATGAATCGATACGCTCTTTGGAAGTACATCGTCATCGGAGTGGTTCTGCTCATTGCGGCGCTGTACACCTTGCCGAATTTTTACGGTGAATCGCCTGCAGTGCAGGTGAGTTCCGGCAAGTCGACGGTGAAGATCGACGAGACGGTGCTTGCACGTGTGGAAAAGGCGCTTGCAGACGCGCAGTTAAAGCCTAACGGCGTTTTCTTCGAACGGGGTGCTCAGCAGAACACCGTTCGTGTGCGTTTTGATCCGACGGAAGCTGAAAAGCAGCTTCAGGCCCGCGAAGTGCTCGAACGCGCGCTTAACCCCGATCGCACGGATCCTTCCTACATCGTCGCTCCCAACCTGGTTCCCAACACCCCCGAGTGGTTGTTGAAGATCAATGCTCTGCCGATGTATCTCGGTCTTGACCTTCGCGGTGGTGTGCACTTCTTGTTGCAGGTCGATATGCATTCGGCCATTGAAAAGCGCGCCGAATCAACGGCAGCCGATCTGCGTACCCAGTTCCGTGACAAGCGTATTCGCCATGCCGGTATCTCTCGACAGGGCAACACCGTTGTGATTGCCTTTAACGATGAACAGGAACGCGCTCGCGCCAATGACCTTCTTCGTTCCACGCAGCCTGATCTGGTTGTGACGGAAGGTAATCGTGCCGGCAAGTTCATTCTCTCGGCGGAGCTTTCGCAGAAGGCTATCCAGAACGTTCAGGAATATGCCTTAAAGCAGAACATCTCCACGCTGCATAACCGTATTAACGAATTGGGTGTGGCTGAACCCGTGATTGCGCAACAGGGTGCTGACCGTATCGTGGTGCAGTTGCCCGGTGTTCAGGATACGGCCAAGGCCAAGGACATTTTGGGCCGTACCGCAACTCTGGAAGTGCGCATGGTCGACGATTCGCCTGAAGCACTGACGCAAATGGCTCAGGGGAATGTCCCCTTCGGCGATGAAAAATATTTCGACCGTGAAGGCCGTCCGATTCTTGTGAAGCGTCGTGTGGTGCTCACCGGTGAAAACTTGAATGACGCGCAGCCCGGTTTCGATTCTCAGACGCAGGAACCCACCGTTAACCTGACGCTTGACAACAAAGGCGCCCGCATCTTCCGTGATGTGACCCGTGACAATGTCGGCAAGCGCATGGCCATCATCCTTTTTGAAAAGGGTAAGGGCGAAGTGGTGACGGCACCTGTCATTCGTCAGGAAATTGCGGGCGGCCGCGTGCAGATTTCCGGTCGTATGACGACGATTGAAGCGACGGACACCGCATTGCTTCTGCGTGCCGGTTCTTTGGCTGCTCCGATGGAAATCGTCGAAGAACGACTGATCGGCCCGTCCTTGGGTGCCGACAACATTGCTGCCGGTTTCCGTTCGACACTTTACGGCTTCGGTTTCGTTGCGGTCTTCATGATCCTTTACTACCAGGTCTTCGGTATCGTGACGGCCATCAGCCTGATGTGCAATGTGATGTGTCTGGTGGCATTGCTCTCCATGCTGCAGGCGACTTTGACGCTTCCCGGTATTGCCGCTATTGCACTGACGCTGGGTATGGCCGTTGACTCGAACGTGCTGATTAACGAACGTATTCGTGAAGAACTTCGAATAGGGCGAACGCCGCAGCTGGCCATCAGTGAAGGCTATGGCATGGCATTTGCGACGATTGTCGACTCCAACGTCACCAGTTTGATTGCCGGTATTGCCTTGCTGATCTTCGGTTCCGGTCCGGTGCGAGGCTTTGCTGTGGTGCACTGCTTGGGCATTATGACGTCGCTCTTTACCTCCGTGATTGTCTCGCGCAGCATGGTGAACTTCATCTACGGTCGCCAGAAGAAGTTGACGCGAGTGCATATCGGTCAGGTCTGGCGTCCGGATACGGCGCAGACGCAGTCGAAGTAAAGAATTAAGAGAGGAAAATCATGGAGTTTTTCCGAATTCACAAGACGATCCCGTTCATGCACTACTCGCATATTCTGAACGCGATCTCTTTGCTTTCATTCATTGTTGCCGTGTTCTGGATCTTCTATCACGGTCTGGCTCTGTCCATTGAGTTTACGGGCGGCACCCAGGTTGTGGTGCAGTATCCGGAAGCTGTTCAGACGGAACAGATCCGCGAACAGATCCAAAGCAAACTCGGTGTTGAAGCAGCCGTGCAGAACTACGGTACGGCGCGCGACATCATGATTCGTCTTCCGATGAAGGAGGGCGAAACGTCCGGTCAGATGGCCGGGGAACTTCTGAAGGTGCTTCAGGAAACCGCTCCCGGCGTCAAGATGCTCAACAACGAGTTCGTGGGTCCGCAGGTTGGTGAGGAACTTGCAACCGACGGCTTGACGGCTCTGTTGCTCGTTGTGGCCGGCATCATCATTTACCTGTCGATGCGATTCGAATGGAAGTTCGCTATCGCCGCCATCATCGCCAACCTGCACGACATCGTGATTGTGGTCGGTATCTTTGCCGTGATGAACTGGGAATTTTCGCTTCCGGTTCTGGCAGCAGTGTTGGCCGTGTTGGGCTATTCCGTTAACGAATCCGTGATTATTTTCGACCGTGTTCGTGAACACTTCCGCAAGATGCGTCGCACAGAAACGGTTGAGGTGATCAACTCGGCCATTACGGCGACGATCTCGCGTACGGTGATCACGCACGGCTCGACCTTGGCGATGACGCTTGCGATGTTCTTCTTTGGTGGTCCTGCGCTGCACTACTTCGCGTTGGCGTTGACGATCGGTATTCTTCTGGGCGTCTACTCGTCGGTGTTCGTGGCAGCTGCCATTGCCATGTATCTTGGCGTGAAGCGAGAAGATTTGGTGAAGCCCATTAAGAAGGATGAGGTGCAGGAGATGGTGCCGTAAGAGGTATTTAATCCTGAGCAAGAATAGAGAGCCCCGTTGGTGATTGATGCATCAGCGGGGTTTTCGTTAGGCCCTCAAAAAACTTCGTCATCCTAGAGCCCAAATCTACTGGTTGTAGTACCGGAGTACCAATCAGAGGGAAGGTGTAAAATGTAAAGTGTAACTTTACATTTTACGAAAGGATTAAATATGACAGAAGCCCGACATATTCATCCTGGAGCCTATGTCCGGAAAAACGTCCTTGAACCTCGCAGACTTACGGTAAGTGAGGCAGCGAAGCTGATGGGTATTAGCCGCCCTAGCCTATCAAATTTTCTTAATGGGAAGGTGTCGGCAACGACCAACATGGCAGCACGTCTTGAGCGTACCTTTGGCATTTCTGCCGTGAAGATTCTTGAATTGCAGACAGAATATGACGCACAAGCGGATAAATCGGCAGATGTAGCTCAAGAAGCTCGAGCTTATGTGCCTCCTTTTTTAAACATCCAAGCCAATGAGCTCACAGACTGGTTTTCAAAGACGATTCTTGCAAGAACAAAGCTTTCGGTGTTGCTGCGGATACTCATCCACTCGACGGGACTAGATCTTCAGAAAGTGGATTTTCCTGGTAACGACGATGCGGAGCGTACTGGTTGGGATGGCTTTATGGAAGCTGGTTTGGGTACTCCTTGGATCCCTTCTGGCAAATCTGGCTGGGAGTTTGGCGTCAACTCGAACGTCAAAGCTAAGGCTGACGGAGATTTTGAAAAAAGCGTCCGGGAGGTCAAGCCTTCTGAAAGATTAAATATCACGTTTGTGTTTGTTACCCCTAGGCGCTGGCCAGGTAAAGCTACCTGGGTTGCAAAAATGCAGGGCAAAGCGCTCTGGAAAGATGTTCGTGCGTACGACGCTAGTGATCTAGAGCAATGGATGGAGCAGTCTCTTGCGGCTCAGACTTGGTTCGCAAACCAGACGAATCGTCCTTCAGATGGAGTCAGAACCCTGGAACGTTGCTGGAACGACTGGGCCAACGTGGCTACCCCTGCGCTTCATCCTTCGCTTTTTGATACGGCGAAAAAAGCATGGAGTGGTCGAATCAGGTCTTTCTTTGAGAAAGACGATACGGACCCATTGGTAATAACTGCAGATTCAGTAGAAGAGGCGCTGGCGTTTTTATACCAAGCTCTGACAGACGCTGAACTTGAGGCGTACAGGGATCGGGTTTTGGTTTTTGACAAAGCAGGAGTCGTGCCGAAGCTTGCCCAAGGTGCTACGAATTTTATTGCTGTAGCCTACACGCGAGAAGTGGAGCGTGAACTAGCCCCCTACGTTTCTTCGTTGCGAACAATTGCCGTCTACCCTCGTAATGCAACGAACGAGCAAGCCCATATTGTGTTGGAGCCACTCAGGTTTGAGGCGTTCAGTAAGGCTCTGGAAGCCATGGGGAAATCAAACGATAAAATAGCGGAACTGTCTAATGCTTCGGGGTGTTCATTAACGGTTCTTCGACGTCAATTATCGAAAATTCGGGCGATCCGCATGCCTGCTTGGGCTGAGGATACGAGACTTGCCTCTAGTCTTGTTCCATTCATGCTCGCCGGAGTATGGGACGAGCAGAACGAGGCGGACCGAGAAATCTTGTTCAGTCTGGCTGCAGTGCCTTATGAGGCACTGCAAGAGCGCATTCTTGATTTGTTGCGACTCAATGACTCCCCGGTATGGTCAATTGGTCGGTATCGAGGGGTGGTATCGAAAATTGATTCCCTCTTTGCAATTGCTGGCACAGTCACTAGGGCTGATCTAGATCGCTTTCTTGAGGTTGCAGCGACCGTACTGGGTGAAGATGATCCAGCGCTTGACTTGCCAGAGAAAGATCGTTGGGCTGCGAAGATATACGGCAAATCGCGAGTGTTTTCCATGACCGTGCGAGAAGGGATTGCCGAGACTCTGGTTTTGTTGGCTGTGTATGGCAAGAATCTCTTCGGGGAGCGTCTTGACTTTGATGGGGAACTTGAAGTTACGAGAATCGTGCGTGAACTTCTTGAGCCCGTATCAACTAGAAAGCTTGAGGCCAATAAATGCGACCTTCCTTTCTATGCAGAAGCAGCTCCCGCGAAGTTCCTTGAGATCATCGAGCGAGATCTTCGAGCAAAAAAGTCTGAAGTCATAGGCTTGCTGAGACCTGTCAGTACCGGTCTTTTTGGTTCGTGCCCTCGCACTGGACTGCTTTGGGCTCTCGAAGGACTTGCCTGGAATCCTTGTACTTTTTCGAGAGCAGTGAATATCCTGGGCCAACTTGCTGAGGTGGAGATTAACGATAACTGGGGGAATACACCTTCCAGATCGCTAGGCGCCATTTTTCGTGCGTGGATGCCACAGACGGCGGCAGATCACGAGATGCGAGTGAAGGCGGTCAACATGCTTTTGGATAAGTACCCAAAAGTTGGGTGGATGGTATGCCTACAACAGTTTGGGGATGATGAGAATCGTTTCGGTTACCATAACCACAAACCAAAGTGGCGGTCTGACGGATACGGATGCGGGGAACCTATCAAGGAGTGGAAGGCCATCTATTCATTCGTCAGAGAAATGGTGAATCTTGCACTAAGCAGGTCGTCTTACACTGTCGAGATGTTGTGTGATCTAGTGTCTAGGATGCATGTGCTCTCGCCAGAAGATCAGGCGCAGGTATGGGAGATCGTCGAAAAGTGGCGACATGCAGGTGCATGTGACGAGGAGGTGGCGAAGCTCCGCGAGAAAATTCGTGTGGCTTTTTTTTCTCGATGGGGGCGTAAAAAGCTCAATGAACAAGAACAAGTGGGACTAGCGGAAAAAGCCAAGAAGGTCTATGCAGAGTTACAACCTAGGGAGATTGTGAACAAATATGAGTGGCTATTTCGCGAGGTTTGGATTAACGACTTTGAGGACGAGCCTGAAGAAGACGAGACGGACTTTGGAGTGCGTGAGCAGTACCTGAAAAATCTTCGAGTTTCAGCGTTGACAGACATTGTGCAGGAAAGAGGTATTCCGGGTGTTCTTGAATTGTCTAAAAAAGGAAAGGCCCAACGATTAATCGGCATGTACCTTGCGTCCGACGTACTTACCAGTGAGAGGATTGAAGATCTGATCTTCCAGTGCTTACATTCCTCAGAAGGTCATTCAGGGCAAGATGAACTCATAATTGGTACGCTTGGAGCTTTGGGTAAAGATAAAAGAAAGACCATATATGAGAGCCTACTGAGCAAAGCTACCGAAGAAGAAGCGCTCCGCATCTTGATCCTTTCACCTTACCGAGCTTCTACCTGGGAACTCGTAGATCAACTTTCGGCTATGGCCCAAAATCGATACTGGATGGAAATTGTTCCGCAGTATATATGTGAATCACCAGAGGAAAACAACGAGAGCATTCGTCGCTTGCTTGAAGTGGGACGCCCTAGGGCTGCCTTTGTTTCGTTGCGTTTTGAACTTAAAAAGGTCAGTCCGCCTCTTCTTGTACAGATGCTATCAGCTATGGCGCAAAATAGTAAGGATAGAGATGGGGAATATCTGCTGGATAGTTCCGATGTGCGGCACGCATTCCAACTGCTGGATCGTAATTCAGACTTCACTCTAGAGGAGAAAGCTGAACTGGAGTTCGTCTATGTAGAGATTTTGGCTCGGACGTACCCGGGGGATAGGAAGCAGATTCCAAACCTGGAGCGTTATGTTGAGGAACATCCAGACTTACTTGTGCGGGCTGTAGTGTGGGCGTGCAAGAGAAATGATCTCGGCGAAGATCCCGCAGAGTTTCGACTTCCTGACGGGTGTGAATATTTAGCACAGCGCGCGTATCGCTTTCTTGAAGCTATTGAACGTATCCCAGGTCAAGACAAGGCAACTAAAGAGGAGCGGCGGGAAGTGCTAATGAAATGGGTTACAAGGGTGAGGCGATCTTGTGCAGAACTGGGCCGTGAGAGGATTGCAGATGAATGCATAGGGAAACTGTTTTCTCACGCACCAGTTGGAGAGGACGGTGTGTGGCCGGGCGAAGCCGTGCGCGATGTGATGGATGATTTGCGATCAGAGGACATCAGCATTGGTGCATATAGGGGGTTATACAATGCTCGTGGCGTCCATTGGAGCAAAGAAGGTGGTGATCAGGAACGTGAGCTTGCAAACAAGTACCGTACATGGGCCGACGCCTTGCAATTTACGCATCCCTTTGTGTCGTCGACGGTGTTGATGCCGCTGGTCAATACGTATGAGCGCGAAGCTGAACAACATGATGCTGAAGTTGGTATCCAGCGTCGATTAAGGCATTGAGGTAAATGGTATCTGCCCAGGCTTTTGCTGAGACAATGGCGACAGGAATTCATGAAATTGACAGTTCATGTCGCCATTTTGTTACCTTACGAGCCAAGCGGTTATCCACATTGCGGTAGCACTGTTTACGAGACAAATCGCGAACATGACAGGCCAAATTTTGCGGGAGACACCGGCGGTTCCCAAAACCCTGGCGGCAAATTGAAACAGAGCCCCCATGAGATAGAGCCCGGGCATCAGAATCGTGGCATCGGTAGCCGAGAGGGTGCCGGAAGCAAAAAGGGAAACGATGGTACCTACGGCTGCGGCATTCGAAAGGATTGCGGTAGCCAACACGACAGCGGCCTCTCCGGGAAGGGACCACACGTGCATAAGGGGAGTAAAGATGTCGCCGATAAGGCTCATGGCTCCACAGGCTTCTAAAACGGAAATGAAGATAAAAGCCACCATGACGCGCGGTAGTATCCCGTAAAGAGCTAAATTCAAGCCGCTTTTGCAACCTGAGAAGAAAGCCTGAGAGGCAGATTGAGGTGTTTCGCTCATCGGGTTACCTCGGATTGGAGGGAGAGTCGAAGCGTTAGCCGCATAAGGTTTGCACCTAAAAATTTGGCGGCAATGATGATCAACAGGATATTTCCGATGGGTGTCACAATGATTGGCAGCAGTGCTAAGCCGTTGGAGTAGATATTGATGAGCGTTCCGCTTGAGGAGAATTGCCACATGGCAAGAACATCGCGCTCGTTGTCCGTAATGGCACCGGAGTTATGAAGTTCCTTGGTTGCCATTGCTCCGGCATCACTGGATTGCAGTGAAATAAACATGGCTACGGTGGTGATTCCCGGCAAGCCTGTCAGGAAGCGAATAGGAGCGGAAAAGAGGCGTTGAGCAGCTTTATCGGTATTCCAAAATTGCAATACGTTCAAAATGCCGCAGGTAATCATGATTGAAGGGATCAGACCGAGGCAGTAAATGAAGCCGGCTTTGGCTCCGGTACCGTGTTTGAGTGTCACGTCGCAGACTTCTGTGCCGTTGGGGAACTGCAAACAACCGAAAGAACCAATGAGTGATTGGAAATCCAGAAAAAAGGAGGAACCCTCCGGCACGAACCAGGCTCCAATACCAGCGAAACAAAATATCAGAACGGCCAGACCGAAGTAGGCCAACAGTGTTTGACGCATGAGGCTTAACTTTTCAGATCAGGATGGCTACGCCATCCGTGTTTGATGCATTTGAGAATTTCCATCACGCAATGAGATCGGTAACGATCCCGAGCCACGACAGCGTGGACCAAATGGTCCGGGATTGGCCAATCCGGCAAAACTCTGACAAGCTGTCCGGCTTCAATATCTCGGCGACACAGGTAGTCGGGAGTCGTCAACGCAATGCCCATTCCGGCAATTGCCATTTGATTGATGGCATAAACGGAGCTTGAAAAAACGGTTGCATTGAACGTCAGCGGTTCCAACACGTGTCCTCTGCGCACAAATAGCCGCTTTTCGGCCATGCCGCCGCTGTAGCGAAGTGCACGATGATTGATGAGTTCTGACGGGTGCTTAGGCATGCCGTATTTTTCGATGTAGGCGGGACTGGCCGTCATGCCGCGGGAAAACGTGCCGATGTGTTCACTGCCTGATGGAATAAAGGAACCGGTCACCAGAGCGATGTCAACGCTGTCGCGATTGGGTTCCTGGGCTTCCGAGTTTGCAAGCATGTTGATATGCACATCTGGGTGCAGTCTTTGAAATTCGGCAAGCCACTTCCAGAGGAGTTCATCGATGATGGTTGGCGGAGCTGCAATGCGAACAAGTCCCTTGAGGTGGGCGGTGTCGGGCTTGATCTTCTGCAGAAAATCGTCGTAAACATCCAACATGGACTGCGCTTGCATCAGGGCATCAACGCCGGCGGTGGTTAATGACAAAGAACGAGTGCTGCGGGATAAAAACCTCACGCCAAGCGAGGATTCGAGCGCAGAAAGCTTGCGGCTGATGGTCGACGGATCAACCTGATGATCTTTGGCAACTGCACTGATGGAGCCTTTATGGCAAACCTCAATAAACAAACGCCACAGCGCCAAATTATTGGTGAGATTTGTGTGGGAGAGCGACATTAGAGACAGTCAATCTTCTGTTTTTTTACCGGTTAAATTAGCGCGGAATAAGGGGATTTTATTGCATGACAGTTTTGCGTTTTATGCACAAATCCGACAATAAACTGACGAATATAGACATTTCAAACACTTTTGTGGAATGTACAAATCAGAAAAACCGGAGGAGGGAAAAATGCAAAAATCTCGTCGAGACTTGTTGAAATCGGCTGTCGCAGGCGGCCTAACCATGGGTGTTTTGAGTAAAGCATCTGCTATGCCGACAGATCGGCCGGATAAATGGGATGCATCCTACGATGTGGTCGTGGTGGGTGCTGGCGGTGCAGGTTTGGCCGCAGCAGCTCACGCAGCCGAACAGGGGCTCAAGGTGCTTCTGCTTGAAAAGTTGGCCTTTGTGGGCGGTTCATCGGCGATTTGCGGCGGCGGATCCACGGTAGCTTGCACGGAGCATCAGAAGAAATTGGGCATTAAGGACTCCAAGGAGCAGCTCTATCGAGACATCATGAAGGTGGGCGGCAACCTCAATGATCCTAAAGTGGTTCAGACATTTACGGATCATGTGCTTGAGGTTTACAACTGGTTCATGGCTCACGGTGGCAAGCTCAACAAAGAACATTTGACGGGCAATGTGTCGGTTCCTCGTAACCACCAGATCAATCCGGGATCCGTTTTGTCGGGACTCCAGAAATTGGCCGAGTCAAAAGGTGTCAAGATCATGACTTCAACGCCTGCCGTTCGTCTGGCTTATGACAGTAAGAAACACGCGATCGTGGGTGTGTATGCGAAGTCGGAAGAAAAAGAAATGGCCATTGAAGCAAAGAAAGGCGTTATTCTGACGTCCGGAGGCTTTGCTCGCAACAAGAAGATGCTTGCGCAATATGTTCCCCGTATGGCCAATACGTTGGCCATTTGCGGAATGGGAAGCGACGGCGACGGATTGAAGATGGCTCAAGCCTACGGGGCGGATGTTGCCGACATGCCCTACATCAAGGCAACCTTTGCGTTCAATACCAAACCGCAGTCAATCAGTGACTCCGCTTATCCGTTCTGGCTGGGCGGCATCGTGGTCAACAAAGCCGGCAAACGTTTTGTCAATGAGTCCATTCCCAAGAAGGATGTCGGTGATTACGTTCTCGAACAGGAAGGCGGTATCGGGTACATCGTTTACGATGAACCGGTTCGTCAGGAGTCCCTGAAGGCAGCACGTAACAACGGTAGCGTGTTGCAGTCCGAAGAACGTGGACTTGTCTTTAAGGGCCAGACAATCGGAGAAGCAGCGGCGAAGGCAGGGTTGGATCCGAAGGTCGTTGAGGCGACGGTCAAGGCTTATAACAGCGATATTGAGAAATACGGTGAAGATCGCGTATTCGGTCGTAAGCATCAGGCCGGTGAAATGGGGAAGTTGCGTCCGATTAACAAGCCGCCGTTCTATGTGTTCCCGGGTACCGCTGTGCTGTTAGCTACCTATTGCGGCGTCAAGATCAACGAAAAAACGGAGGTCATTGATGTCTTCGGCAACAGGATCCCGGGACTTTATGCGGCCGGCGAAGTAACCGGTGGCTTCCACGGAAAGACGTACATGTCAGCGACGGCCTTCATCAAAGGCTTGGTGTTTGGTTATGTCGCGGCCAATACGGTTGTACAGGCATCCAAAGGAAAAGCCTAACGAGAAGTGAGTCTCTTTTAACCGAGCGGGACTTTTAACTGAGTCCCGAAATTCTCGCCGCTATCTTTGTGCACTTTTAAGCAAAGATGGCGGCGAAATTTTATGTTTCGAAGATCAAAGAAAGATTTTTTCTCTTTGTTGAAAAATTTAAAGAAGAAAATTTTTTTTGATTTCTCTAATTGGAAACGAAATTTTTGTCAATGTTCTTTAACTTTGGCGGGACGATTTTGCAAGATAGCGGGAAAAAGATGTTGAATGTCATAACGGATCCGTAGATATAACAATCTAAAACTTTGTTGTTGTATTGCTCAGGAACTCTTAAATAAAAATGGACATGAGTACAATTTTTTCCGTCCATTCTTTGTGATATGTAGAGATGGTTTAAGTGCAGTCTTTCTTCAAATTTAACGCGGTCAGTCGAAATCAAGCAATTTTTGACGTATATGCCACATATCTTTGTTTCATTTTCACCGGGAATGATGTCAAGACACACGAGAAATCTATTTTCTGATTGATCGTTTCTGATGTCTCGGATGTAACATTTGGGTCTCGACTGAAGGTTTGTCTTCATAAAGGCAGCAAGTGCAATTATCAGTGCAATTATTGCAACAAAACAAGTGAAAATATCTAGGAAGTTAAGTTTCTGCTCGATTGGGGTGAGAAGAAAGTCTGTTCCTTTTAAAGGGATGCCTAAAATGTCAAGAATTGCAACGATGCATAATACGAAAACGAGAGTGGCAAGAATAATTTCTTTGCTGGCTTTGATATAGTCTTTGATATTTGGAGAAATATTGAATTTCATAGCAGTTTTAGCGGATGGTGGAGCGTAAAATCATTTATTTCGACTTGAAAGTCGAAATTTGAAGAGTATTAGGCATAGCGTTAGAAGTTTTATTCTAAAAAATGAAATATAGATTGAGTGTTGGAATGTTCGTCTGATAGGTAAGTTTTGAGTCAAGGTGAAATGATAGAAAGGAAACGTTGATGTTGTACAACATGCGCGCGCAACTTCAAATCTAAATTGATTGCGTGAGAAGACCGTCCCAATAGACACAGGTGGGATAAAAGGTCAATGTGGTCAGCCAGCACAGAGGGATATCCAAAAGGAGGGAAATATGACCAATCGACGCAATTTCCTTAAAGCCGGATTGTTTAGCGCTATGGCAGCAGGCTTGTCACATGAGGCTGTTGCTGTGCCTGTGAAGGCACCGATTAAATACGATGAAGCATATGACTTTGTTGTGATTGGAGCAGGAAACGCAGGATTAAGTGCGGCCGGTTATGCAGCCCAAGCAGGTCTAAGCGTTGTGGTACTGGAAAAGATGCCGACTGTGGGCGGGTCTTCTGCAATTTGCGGCGGTAGTTGGGCTGCCAGTGGAACGCAGATGCAAAAAGAAGCAGGGGTGAAAGACAGCGAAGAAATTTTTGTTGAGGATATGCTCAAGACCGGTGGGCATATGAATGACCCCGAACTCGTGAAGACCTATGTCAGAGAGACCAATCGTGAGTACGAATGGTTGTTGAAAAACGGTGTTAAGGCTCTTGATGTGCACGCAGCCGGTGGTATGAGTGTTCCGCGCGTACATGCATTCCGTCCTTCGGAGGTTGTTGAGTTTTACAGAAGTTATGCAGTAAAGCATGGAGCAAAGATTGAGCTCAGAACAACGGCAGAACGCTTGCTGTGGGATTCTGAGAAAGAATGTGTGGCAGGTGTGCGTGTAAAGGCCCGAGGAAAGACCAAGAATATTCAGGCGCGTTATGGCGTTTTGTTGGCTTCTGGTGGTTTTGCTCGAAATCCGGAGCTTCTGGGCAAATATGTTCCGGCGATGAAGAGCGCATGGGCGGTTGCCGGTCTTGGCAATACAGGTGACGGTCTGAAGATGGGGTTATCTTTGGGGGCAGATGTTCTCGATACCAATTACATCAAGGCTACCTACGGTTTCAAACCTCAGGGCTCAGCGAGCGAGAAAAGCTACATTTACTACAACGGCGGCATTATTGTGAACAAAGAAGGAAAGCGATTTGTGAATGAATCGATTTCCTACAAGCTTATTGGGGACAAGGCTTTGACACAGCCGGAAGCCAAGACGTTTACGGTATTTGACAACAAGGTTCGTCAGGCAGGTATGAAGGCAGACCGTCGTGAGATTCCCTTCTGGAAGGATGTTGAGACCAAGGGGACGTCGCCCATGGGGTTTGTCGGGAAGACAATCGAGGAAGCGGCTGAAAAGGCAGGAATCCCGCCCAAGCAACTTGCCGAGACAATTAGGGCGTATAACGAAACAGCACCTGTTGGAAAGGATCCTCTGGGGCGCAAAACTCTTTCCGGGGGTGTGGGTAAGCCAGTACCGTTAACTGAAGGTCCGTTCGTTGTAATGCCGGCGACTGCGGCCATGATTGCGACGTATTGCGGCTTGAAAGTTGACACGAAGGCCAGAGTGATTGATGTTTATGGGGAACCAATTTCTGGACTGTATGCGGCAGGAGAAATATGCGGCGGATTCCACGGCGCGGCTTACATGACGGGGACGGCTTTTTCAAAGGCTGCGGCTTTCGGACGCGTGGCAGCTGAGCAAGTAGAGAAAGTGAAGAAAGCGGGGAAATAATCGATTAGCCCATAAAACATAAAAAGGTGCTCGATAGACTTTTATCTTGAGAGCACCTTTTTTTTCTGGACTGTTTTTAGGGAACTTTCCCAAAATCAAATTTGTGGCATTGATTGCAGTAGTTGACAGAAGCTTCATGCTGCATATGACAAAGTGTGCATTCGCCGTTATGCGGTGCAGTGTGAGGGTTGGGCGTGAATTTCTTGGTCTTCTCAACGAGCGCAGCTTTAGGATGGCATTTCACGCACGTTGTCTCATCCGGATATTCGATGTTATTCATATCTTTTCCGTGGCAAACAGTACAAGCAACACCTTTGGCAACATGGCGATCGGCTCCGAAAGGACCCTTGTCTTGCGCGTTGACGGCAGTACAGAGAAGAGCGAAACCAATCGAAGCGACCAAGTAAGTCTTTAGGGGCATAAGGACTCCGTTAGAAAGAAATAACGCTCGGCTAGGGGAGAATGGAAAAACCGAGCGTTATGGGGAGAGTTAAATACGACTAACCGGCTTTACCGACAATATCTTTAACAGCGATGCGGCCGAATGCCATAGCCTTGGAGAAGGCTGTGCCGTTCATGTACGCAGCGCCATGAACGCCACCGGTCATTTCGCCGGCAGCCCATAACCCGGGAATAACGTCACCGAAAACATCAATCACTTGTGCTTTGGGGTTGATGCGGACACCGCAGTAGGTTGCAATCATTGCTCCGGTTGCAGGGAAGATAAAGAACGGTGCTTTTTCGATCTTTTTGAGTTTGCTCTTTCCGGCCGCAAGCCCCTGGCGACCGAAGTCTTCATCCTTTCCGGAGTCGACAAAACCGTTGTAGCGTTTGACAGTTTCAGCGACAGCTTTGGGATCAAGCCCGGCTTTTTGTGCAGCCTCTTCAATCGTGTTGCCAATGCTTACGTAATCCGGTTTCTCGCCCTTGTCGATGGGATTCCACAGGTAACCGTCTTGTGTTGGGTTTTTCTTGGCAGCATCGCGGCGGATCTCATCATCAAGAATCAGCCAGCTCTTTCCTTCTGGTTGAGCAAAAGCCCAGTCAGCAAACAGCTTGTAGGAAACCGACTCATTGCCGAAACGCTTGCCGAGTTTGTTAATAGCAATGGCGCCCATGTACTGACTGTTGGATTTCTGAGCGATGGTAGTTGCAGTGGGAGCAAAACCATAAGTGGCTTTGATGTAGTTGGTGTCGATCATGTCGGCACCGTAGGCCTGAGCCATGAGAATTCCGTCGCCCTGAGTTCCGAGACCGGCAATAACAGCTGCATTTTCAAGCTGCGGTGCGTATTTCTTGAGCATTTGAGGATTGCGAGAGAATCCGCCGGCAGCCAGTACGACACCTTTTAAAGCGCGAATGGTGATGGTTTTGCCGCGTCGGCTTGCCTTGACACCGCAGATCCGATTTGATTTGTTGTCCCAGAGAAGGCGTTCCGCTTTGACTCTGGTCATGATCTGAGCACCTTTGTCTGTTGCTGTTTTGCGCAAGAATTCGATCACTTGGCCGGGCTTTACGACGAGTGAACGAGGGACACTCTGACCGCCGGCCATGTTGAGAGCAAGCGGTTCAATTTTTCCAACTGTGTGTACCCACTTCCAGGTTTCGTTGTTTTCTTTGACGTAAGCTTTGACGACTTCAAGGTCGTTTTTCTGCATGCCGCAGTCCATCATGTCCTTGACGAAAAGTTCCTCGCTGTCTTTGACACCCTGCTTAATTTGAAGTTCCGATCCGCTCACTGCCCACTTGCCACCACAGATGACGGAGGATCCGCCAACGACCGGTTCTTTTTCCAAGACGATGCATTTAACGCCAAGCAGCCCGGCTTGTGCAGCAGCAGCCAGTCCAGCCCCGCCGGCTCCCACAATGACGATATCGGTTGTCATATCCCACTTTTCGGTGGTGGAAGGAGTGGCGAAAGCGGGCGCAGCAACAGCAGAGCCGATGAAAGCGCTTGTAAAACCCAAAAAGTTTCTACGATTGAGATTGGTCATAGCGTTCTCTCCATCTTCTACAGTGGTTAGAAGGATCAGGGAAACTCGTCATGCGACCAGCCCCTGTCCGAGCATTTTTTGATCTCTATTTCAATTTAAGAACGCTTGTGCGCGCGCACCTTGCTCGTGGTCAGGAAATTGTGATTTAGAAATATGACCTCTCAGAGAGACATGGCAAGATGGCATTACAAAAACCGGGCCTAAGCAATAAGGAGGAGCTTGTGAGCGGGTGGTTGAAGAGGTCTCAGACGCAAGCGTAAATTTTCACTTTGACGCAACGAGATCTTTCCACCTAAA
>ERZ791631.126-NODE-126-length-82530-cov-5.721770_pt1 | contig 82530 bp, 71 predicted proteins | sample MGYA00509961_ERZ791631 | MGnify/ENA primary metagenome ERZ791631 (study PRJEB30046, sample SAMN00715248) | human gut metagenome | study: EMG produced TPA metagenomics assembly of the A metagenome-wide association study of gut microbiota in type 2... | reverse complement strand
CGGCGGTTGCCAGGTTGTTCTCCTCATCGAAGCGGGCTTTCAGCTCCACGAAAACGGTTACTTTCTTGCCATTCTGCGCAGCGGCTATCAGGGTGTTGATAACGGCGGAGTTTTCCGCGACACGATACTGGGTGACCATAATCTCGCGTACGGTAGGTTCGTGTACGGCTTCGTACAGGAAATGGATGAAGTGCTCGAAAGAGTGGTAGGGATAGTGCAGCAGCAAATCCTTTTTCTCCACATACCGGAAGATGGACTCCCGTTCGTCCAGGCAAGTCAGCTTCATGGGCTGAGGCTTGCGAATGGGGCGTACGGCACTGTTCGGATTGGGCAGATGCCGCAGGTCTTCCATGTTGAGGTGCTTGTCGCCGGGTACCAGCTCTTGACGGTTGATGCGGAAAGCGTCTACCAGAAAGTCCAGAAAATCGTCGGGCATGGCACGGTCGTATACAAAACGGCAGACTGCTCCTATCTTGCGCTTTTTAACCTTACTCTTTACCTGCTCTATAATCTCGGATGTATTGGCCGATTCATCTATCAGTATATCCGCATCCCGTGAAATCTTGATGCAATAACTGCTGTCTACGTCATAACCGGGAAAAATCGTATCGATATTGGCCTTGATAATGTCCTCGATGAACATCAGGTAATAGTTCTTTTCATGCTTGGGCAGCTCAATGAAGCGGGGCACTTTACTGTAGGGCAGCTTCATGACGAAGTATTGTATACGGTTGGGATCGTCCGAGGGCACACCTTTTAAATAGAGGCGTACGGCCAGATACAGACGGTTGTCGCGCAAGAATGATATGACTTTGTCCTTGCTGACGGGCACGGGAGTGAGATATGGAAAGATTTCTTCCCGGAAGAAGCGTCTCAGGAATTCTTTATGGAAAGGCTCTACGTTGCGGCTCTGATAAAAAATGATGTGCTGTTGCCGCAGTGCGGGCAGTATCTTCTGTTCATAGATGCGGATACGTTCTTCCAACTGGCGGTTTACTTCCTCGTTGATTTCGGCTACCAGCTGCATGGCAGACTGTACGCTCTCTTCATCGCTATGCGCGGCGCCGGTGGCGATGGCCTTATGGTCGGCTACACGTATTTTGTAGAACTCTTCCAGGTTGGACGAGTATATGGATATAAAGTTGATGCGCTCGTACAGCGGCAGTGTGTCGTCTTCTGCTTCCAGGAGTACCCGGTAGTTGAATGACAGCCAACTGATGTCGCGCTTGAAATATCTGCTCTCCATAAGATTAGGTTTATTTTCCAAATATAGCTACCTTTGCAGATATAAACAAAGGAAAGATGACAAAAGTTGGTTTACTGTCGGATACGCACGGATATTGGGATGAGAAGTACTTGCAATACTTCGAGCCGTGTGATGAAATATGGCATGCGGGTGATATCGGTACATTGGAAGTTGCGCGGAAACTGGCGGCTTTCCGTCCGTTTCGCGCGGTGTACGGCAACATAGACGGGCAAGACCTGCGTCAGCTTTATCCCCAGGTGCTCCGTTTTACGGTAGACGGTGCCGAGGTGCTGATGAAACATATCGGCGGTTATCCCGGCAAGTACGATCCGTCCGTACAGGGAAGCATTCTGGTACGTCCGCCCAAGCTGTTCGTCAGCGGGCATTCGCACATATTAAAGGTGAAGTTCGACAAGACACTGGGCATGCTTCATATAAACCCCGGTGCGGCAGGTATTTACGGTTTTCACAAGGTACGTACGATGGTGCGTTTCGTTATAGACGGCGGTGTGTTTAAAGACCTTGAAGTCATAGAGCTTGCAGGCTGATTTTGACTGTATAATTTTGCCATGTCAGAACTTTTTCTGAACTTTGCGCCTTGAATAGCAACGAGAGCCGTGGGGCATTGTCCTCCTTCTTATTTTATTCTACATTTGAAGTCAATCCAATAAAGAACTGAAATATGAAAGGAATTATTCTTGCAGGTGGCAGCGCCACTCGTCTCTATCCATTGTCCAAGGCTATCTCCAAGCAGATTATGCCTGTCTACGACAAGCCCATGATTTACTACCCCCTTTCCACTTTGATGCTGGCGGGAATACGTGAAGTGCTGATTATCTCCACTCCGCGCGACTTACCCATGTTTCGCGATTTGTTAGGAACGGGCGAGGAGCTTGGCATGTCTTTTTCTTATAAGGTACAGGAGAATCCCAACGGATTGGCGCAGGCCTTTGTGCTCGGAGCGGAGTTTCTGAACGGTGAGCCGGGATGCCTTATTCTGGGTGACAATATGTTCTATGGTCAGGGCTTTTCCGCCATGTTGAAGCGTGCCGCTTCCATCGAGAAAGGCGCGTGTATCTTCGGTTATTATGTAAAAGACCCGCGTGCGTATGGCGTGGTGGAGTTCGATGCCGACGGTAAGGCCATTTCTTTGGAAGAGAAGCCTGCACAGCCCAAGAGCAATTATGCGGTTCCCGGTTTATACTTCTATGACTCCACAGTGACGGAAAAAGCCGCCGCTCTGAAACCGTCCGCCCGCGGTGAATATGAAATTACCGACCTCAACCGTCTTTATCTGGAAGAAGGTACGCTGAAAGTAGAGCTTTTCGGCCGTGGCTTCGCCTGGCTTGATACGGGTAACTGCGACAGTCTGCTCGAAGCCAGCAATTTCGTTGCTACCATACAGAACCGTCAGGGATTCCGTGTGAGCTGTATCGAGGAGATAGCATGGCGCAAAGGATGGATAGATGTAGACCAGCTCCATCGCCTCGGTGAACAACTGGGTAAGACGGAATATGGCAAGTATTTGATGGAACTTGCGGACTCGTACCGCTGACAAGAAGCATGTGACTTCTCTATTTCTTAATTTTTAATTCTCAATTTTTAATTTATGAAGACTTATCTTGTAACCGGCGCTGCCGGATTTATCGGAGCTAATTATATAAAGTATATTCTGGCGAAGCACGATGATATAAGAGTTGTAATATTGGACGCCCTGACTTACGCCGGAAATTTGGGTACTGTTGCCAAAGATATTGATGATGAACGTTGTTTTTTCGTTAAAGGCGATATCTGCGACCGCATTCTTGCCGACGAACTGTTTGCGAAATATAAATTCGATTATGTGGTGAACTTTGCAGCAGAAAGCCATGTAGACCGCAGTATCGAGAATCCTCAGCTTTTCCTTATGACTAATATTCTGGGTACTCAGAATCTGCTGGATGCCGCTCGTCGTGCGTGGGTAACGGGAAAGGACGAATCCGGTTATCCTACCTGGCGTAACGGAGTGCGCTATCACCAGGTGTCTACGGACGAAGTTTACGGTTCGCTGGGAGCGGAAGGTTTCTTCACGGAGAATACGCCGCTGTGTCCGCATAGCCCGTACAGTGCGTCTAAGACCAGTGCCGATATGGTGGTGATGGCCTATCATGATACCTATAAAATGCCGGTTACCATTACCCGCTGTTCCAATAACTACGGCCCGTATCACTTCCCCGAAAAACTGATTCCGTTGATTATAAAGAATATCCTCGAAGGTAAGAACCTTCCTGTATACGGTGACGGCAGCAATGTGCGCGACTGGCTGTATGTGGAAGACCATTGCAAAGCCATCGACCTCGTTGTGCGCAAAGGCGTAGAGGGTGAGGTTTATAATGTAGGCGGCCATAACGAAAAGACCAATCTGGAGATTGTGAAACTGACTATCGCCACTATCCGCCGTCTGATGGAAGAAGAACCGAAATATCGCGCAGTCTTGAAAAAACAAGTGAAAGACGCCGACGGACAGATTGACATCAGCTGGATAAACGAAGAGTTGATAACGTTCGTGAAAGACCGTTTAGGTCACGACCAGCGTTATGCCATTGACCCCACCAAGATAACGGACGCCTTAGGCTGGTATCCCGAAACAAAATTTGAAGTCGGTATCGTTAAGACTATCGAATGGTATCTGAATAATCAGGACTGGGTGGAAGAGGTGACCAGCGGCGATTATCAGAAGTACTACGAAAGAATGTACGGAAAGAAATAATAGTCACTGAATAAAGGCAAGGCTCAGCAGCAGGCCAAAGAACAGCATATTACGTGAGGTCTCACCTAATATGCTGTTCAGTTTTTTACCGCTTCGTATTGCTGCCATTTTACGCCATGTCAGTACGTGCAGGTACAGGTAGACACAGGGAGCCCAGATGAAAGCAAGCGGTTCTATTTTATCGTTGTAAACAAACCACAGGCTGAGCAAGGCGGCTGCTATGCCTAATCCCAGATACAGGTAACGGCCGAAAGGTTCGCCGAAGCGGACAATCAGTGTGCGCTTGCCGCTGAGAGCGTCCTGTTCCCGGTCGCGGTAGTTGTTTACGACCAGTAAGGTGTCTATTACCAGGCCGCAGATGAGCGAGGCTACCCATACGTCGGCCGTAATGATATGGGCCTGTACGTAGTAAGTTCCGCCTACGGGGATGAAGCCGAAGAAAACCAATACGAGTAGGTCGCCCCATCCTTGATAGGAGAGGATGGTGGTATATAAGAATGCGAATATTACGCAGAGCAGCCCTAACAGTATCAGTTCCCAGCCGCCGTGGGGTAAGCGTCCCCAACATTGTTGCAGCAGGGCGCAACCCATGAGGCAGGAGAATATAAGCGTTCCTGCTATTCCCCGTTTCATGGCTATGGGGGTAATCCAGCCTTGTGCACAGGCGCGTTCGGGGCCGAGGCGGTCTGCACGGTCGCTGCCTTTCAGATAATCGTAAAGGTCGTTGATGAAGTTGGCGGCAATCTGCATGCCGCAGGCGAACAATACGCATAGCAGTGCCGGTATGATGTCGAATTTTCCATCGGCGAATGCCAGGGAAGAGCCTATCAGTACGGGAATGACAGCTCCCGTCAATGTCTTGGGACGGGCGGCGAGTATCCATGCGTAGAACGAGTTGGTCGTTATTGCTTTCATGTTGTTCTTTTAGAAAGTTATACCACAAAGATAGTTAAAGGATTTGTTATCTTTGCACTACTGTTCGGGTAAAATTATTCATTGTATCAAACAATAAAGATAAGTCTATGGGTCAGGTGTTGTGTTATAGAGGGTGTAAGAGCTTGTTGTTTTTTTCTGTTTTGGGATTGCTGTTCTTTTCTTCGTGTCGGTCTACGCGGAGTTTTACCTCACCTCTCCCTGAAGAGTATTCCATTCGGATGTCCAAGTCTTCGGCATCCGGATATAAGAATGTGAAGCGTGTCAGGAAGTATGAGTTTGCACACCGTGATGTACCTGCCGCGTTCGACGGATGCAGGTTGGGGTTTGTTTCCGATTTGCATTACCGGAGTTTGCTGAAGAAGAAAGGATTGAGGGATATAACCCGCCTGCTGAATGATTTGCGTCTCGATGCTCTGCTGATAGGCGGTGATTTGCATGAAGGTTGTGAGTATGTTCCGGATGTCATTGCGGCATTGGGAGCTGTGAAAACGCCTTTGGGGACTTATGCCGTTCTTGGAAACAATGATTATGAGGCTTGTTATGATGATATCCTGAAGGAAATGGAACGTCAAGGTATTCACTTACTGGAGCATGAAGCCGATACTCTGAAACGAAACGGTGGGCGGATTGTGATAGCCGGAGTACGCAATCCTTTCAACCTTGGACAGAACGGGCAGTCGCCTACGCTTTCGCTCTCTCCCGATGACTTCGTTATATTGCTTTCGCATACTCCCGACTATGCCGAGGATGTTCCTGTTACCAATACCGACCTCGTGCTTGCCGGACATACGCATGGCGGACAGGTTACTTTATTCGGACTGTACGCTCCTGTCATTCCGTCTCGTTACGGGCAGCGTTTCCTTACCGGGTTGAGGTATAACTCAAATAATACGCCGATTATCATTACTAATGGTATCGGTACGTCCCGTAAGAACGTACGTTTGTTTGCGCCGAGCGAGGTGGTGGTGATAACGCTGCGGCGGTTTGTTAATATAGAACACACCATGCATTATGAGTGAATACACGGTGTGTTTATTTAGTAATCGTATTCTAAACTGAAATCGTCTACATAAAGTAAAGCTCCAGGTCCACCTACAAAGAAATCACCAAATTTACTGGCAGAGCAAACGAGAACTAAATAAGTAGGAACCCGACTTGTGTCCCGATAGTCCAAAGTCAGTTCGAATGACTTATATTCTGTGACTGTCTCGCCACTATAAAATTCTGCATAGGCAATGACACCCGGATCATTCTTGTTGAATACAGATAAATCAGAGGGTTTGGTACGTATCTCTAAAGGTTCTTTCCAATCTGTCAGCGCTATATAGATAGCACAAGTGTCCGGCTTTTCTTTCAAATGTTCATATCCGGAAGATACATAAGATATTGGGGCTGTAGAGTATTTGTAATGTCCTTTTAGTTTGGTCGGCCGAGCTGTAAAAGGTTTCCCGAAATCAAGTACTCCATTCGTTCCTTCAGTTCTGATATATTCTCCAATGAATAAATTACCGGCAGCAAACTTGCCAATACTGCCGAGACCTATAAATTTGGATTCAAGTCTGGCCGCTTTTCCTTTACCATTCCAAGTGTCATCAGTCGGTTGAGTGTTACTATCTCCCATTGTAGTGGCGCCTTTATTTCCAGTATCCCAAATAGGAGTACCGTTTATAGCCCAAGGATTCCAAACTTTATCTACTTGATGCCATTCGTCGAAAGAACCGCCCGGCAGTGTAACGGGTTCACTTGTAGTAAAAGATACTTCTTCTCCGTAGTCACTACCCGAATAAGCACGGTAAACATAGGTTGTGTTAGACTTCAATCCTGAAAGACGTGCAGTTAATTCTCCGTCATCGTCGTTTACATTTTCGGCTGCTACGACCTTCCATTCTGAAGAGTCTGCAGGTTTATATTCAAATCCATTGTTGGCGCCTTCTTCACCATTACCATGAAGCCATGCCACATTGACCCATGCGTCAGCTTCGCCGGTTGCCACACTTTTATCACTTCTAGATATGGAGATAGTCCATTTCTCTTCAATGTCATGGTAGCGTACTATCACGGTCTTTGGAAAAGAAAAATCAAGGGCAGTGTTTAATGGAATCTCTATCTCGTTTCCTGATGGATCTAAGAAAGTCTGGGTTGAGATTTCGGCCGGACCTAATTTGATATCTGATATATATACGTTCTTTTGGCTGGCCGTTTTAGCAACTTCGGCAGTGATTTCATGTGTCTTGCTATTGATTTTAGGTTTACCGAACTGATTCTTGATTGTCAATTTTCTTTCAATTGTCTGACTTGCTTGGATTGTCCATTCATAGTCTTGATATAAAGATATAGTATACTTCTTGGGTGAAGATAAGTCAATAACTGTTGCAGAGTCCAATGGAGCTTCTACACCTTCGGTCACCTTACACTGTTTGACTACTACCTCTTTTAAATTGATAGTCTCTTTTAACGGTACAGTGACAGTACGAGTTACCTTATCGATAATTGTACTTCCTTCCTGTCCTTCTACTTCAAATGTAAGTATCTGAAGTGAGATGACCGGGTAGGGAATATCATTGCTGATACAGGAAATATTGATTTGCATACAAGATAGGAAACAAATCAATATGAGGCTGATATTTAGAATTCTTCTCTTCATAATTATAAATATGCAACAATACCTATGCTTATATTCAGTATATTAATTTTAAAATTCGCTCCACTTGATTTTCTCCAACCGGAACTTTCTCCATTGGTGGTTTGATTTTCTTCCCTATATTTGAATCCTGCCACTCCGAATGAAAGTTCTGCACTGATATTCTCCATAATAAATACTGTAGCTCCCGGATTTAATCCGATGTGTACTTCACGAATACGTGTTTGAGTATCTTTAAAATTTTCTTCACTACCACGTTTGTAACGTGAACTGCCTGTGTTGAATGAGAGAGAGGTCTCATTGAAAAGCCCAAAACGTTTTCCCCTGTCCAGCCCTACGTATGAACGGTAGAAAACGGTGGTACTTAGCAAGTGCTCGTCAAAAGACATGTTTTTTAGTGAGAAGCTTAAGTCATCATCTATATCCAAACTTATATTCCCTAAATTGGCGTATACGTTTTGGTATCCAAATTTAATACCGATACAAATGTTTTCTTTAATGAAGTAACCAACAAAAGGATTGATCGTGAATAACTTCGCTTTACAATCAAAATCTTTCAATAGTGATAAGAATTGAGTATCTTCACTGTCGTATCCGGCATAGGATACGGTTAAGCCAGTCATCCATGTTTTTCGTTTCACGAACAAATGGTTCACAATTCCTCTGTCGAACCTTCCTAAAAATCTCTTTTCAGAGATTGTATCTGATACATTGGTTATCTTATGGTCATCTGCTATCCTTAAAGTGTCGGTTTGAGCATATAAAGGAAAAGCAAGACAGACTAGGCAAGTGCAACACAATATTCTGATATATGTATTCATTGGCTGTATTCTTATAAATAAAAAGCAATCCCCATTCCAATAGAGAATATATTGATTCTAAAATTGATGGAACTGGAAGATTGATTAGCGATATGTATCTGATCGGTTACCTGACGGGTATGCCCATAATTGAGACCTAATACACCAATATTCACTTCCACTGCCGTATAATTGTTTATGAAAGCTACTAATCCCGGAGCTACTCCTAACTCTACACTGTACTTTTTACTGAATGTACCGGTAAGATCATCTCCTTTACCATTTATGAATTTAGACTGTCCGCCTTCAAACGTTAGCTGGGTTTCTGCAAATAAAGCGAATCGTCTGCTGTTACCCAGGCTGATATAATTTCTAAACATAGCCATACCGGAATAACTGTGGCTCAAAGAATAAACATCGTTCAAGTTAAAACTTAGGTCTTCACCTATTTCCAAATCCATCTGGTTGATTTTGGTCAGCGAACGTTTATAACCGAAACGTCCGCCTGCAGCCATATTATCTGCAAAAGCATAACATAATAATGGACTGATTTTGAAAGTGTATCCATCTCCAGATACAGATTCTATTACAAGAAAATTATAATCTTTCTGTTCGGACTGTGAATAAGAGATTGAACTGCCCACGATCCATTGACCTTTGGGTACAAACTTATGCATCGTTATATTTCTCATTCCCTGAGCATTTATTGTCGGAATTATGCTACATAGCAGGCTAATGAGAAATATAAACTTTATTATTAGTTTAATCATTATTATAAATCAATTCTAAGTCGTCTAACCATAATGTACTACCGGTACCACCGGTAAAGTAATCACCGTATCGGCTGGAAGTTGCTACCAGAATGATATATTTGGCTTTACGATTTGTATCTTTGTATTTTAACTCTATTTCAAAAGGTATCATACCATCCCCCTCTGTTGCTTCCGGGAAAATAATCTCTCCATAAGCAATGACATTTGGCCCTGTTTTGTCGAAAAACTTTTTAGCAGAAGTGTCTACCAGAAATGGAACATTATTGTCACCGGTTCCGTCTTCCGGCCAGTCACCAATAGCTACATAAACATATCCGTTGTCCATATCGCCTTTTTTTACATAATCTAAATCGGAATAATTTATGGCAACGGGATTGTATTTGGCATATCCTACTAATTTATCCGGGCGGGCAGCGTGTGGACGCCCAAAACCTATTTGCGCACCGCTTGTTCCGATAGTTTTGATATATTTGCCCACAAAGGCATTACCAGCTGCAAATTTGCCGATAGAACCTAAACCGACAAAGGCGGATTTCATCTTGATAGAACGTGTGCCGGTTGTTCCCGGTGCTCTCAACGACTCGTCATAAGTAGTGACATTATCGTTAGCAGACAGGGTTGTGGACCCCCAGTTACCACTATCCCAATACATATCGTCTCCACTTTTGTATAAGAGTAGGGGCTTGTCCGGTTGCGACCAGTCCTCAAAGCCGGAGTTCTTAAGTTGGATTGTTCGTTCCGTGGTGAATGTATAGGTTGGCGATTCACTGCTTTGACCTGAGCACCATGCTCGATATTCGTAAGTTGTACCAGGGGTAAGTCCTGTGATAAGTGCGGACATTTTACTTTGGTTGTTTTCTTCAATTGTGGCAACAGCTTTATCCCATTCACTTTCACTGCCTAATACTCTATATTCAAAAGCCAAATCTTTTGATTCCGCTGCGTCATAGGCCGTTTTGTTGACATTTGCTTCTACTGTAACTCTATGTGCCCAAACGGCATAGTCATTTACCAATTCTGTGGTTACAATAGCATTCGATACTAAAATACGTAAATTTGCCGTACGATATTTACCATTGGCATCGGTTGCTTTTATAACTACCAGATAATCTCCCCCTTTGTCTTCTTCTCCTTCTTTTTTTGCGAAAGCGGCAAAAAATGCAGCCTTAAAAGTCATTTTAACAATAGAGTTGGTAGTCTCTTCGTCATAGTAATTTGCAAAAGTTACCTTATCTTTGATAGTTTCTTTGACATTATCCGCCATCGTCAGTACGTCAATAGAGCTTGATTTTAAGCCTACCTTTGAAATAAATTCCGGGCATGTTAGTGTTAAACTTTTAAGTTCCGAAGTAGTAAGAACAAATACGTCTACATCTTTTCCGGAATCGTCAAGAGCAAAGTTAACAGGGTCATTTAAGGAGTGAAAAACACCATTTTCATATCGTTCTATACGAGGTTGCCGGCTAATCCCTATATTCCATGCTTTTAACATAGGCTCTTCGGCTACATTCAAGGTTATGGCCATGCCGCCATCTTGTGGGTCTAATTCTTCGTAATCAAAAGTCAGAGTATATTTGGTGGATATTTTTATATCTTTCAATGTGCCTTCTTTAGTGTAGGAAATATCATCTACTGTCACTGCTTCGACTTTCCAGTCCAGTTCCGTTTCTCCTGTAGGAAGCATAAAATAACCAGTCAGTTCCGGATGTTCTTTATCAAATTCCAAAGCTCCTCTTGACATGGATACGGTTACTTTACTACTTTTAAACTTTGCAGCAGCTACTTCTGTATAATCTGTGGTTACCACAGTGTTCTGTACATAGAGAGGAAGAGTAATGGGGGTCGTTTGATTTCGTTTAATCTCAAAGTCCATAGAACCACTATAATAAGGTGCATCATATGCCGCATCTACTTTGATGCCGGCTGACCCGCTTATTGTATACATGCCTGTGACTAATTCTAGACTTGAAGGTACAGTGCTGATTCCTTCGTACTCCCGGATTAGTTTACTATCGCTATTACGAAGTTTGACGACACAGCCGTTATTGAGTTCATCAAGCGTTGGCAGAGTGCGGGTAGTAGAAGGAACACTTGCCCCCATCTTAACCGATAAGGCTAAAATTCCATTGCCGTTCAATTCTTCTTCACTACAAGAAGTCAGACAGCATAGAACGCATAATAAGATATATAAAAATAGCTTTTTCATATTTTATTAGTTGCCGGTAATCAATGTCAACGTTTCTTCTGTTACCACGTTGTTTTGATCAACTGCTTTGATTATGAACTTGTGCGTACCGGAACCTAAACCGGCAAGCAATGGAACGAAAGTTGTAATATTGAATTCTAATGATTTCTGTCCGATTACCTGATCTGCAACAGGGAATCCTAAACTACCTAATCCTTCTTGCAATTCTTCCGGATAAGCAAGATCAAAGCTCTTTTTCAAGCCTACTCCGGCCAATTCGTCTTCGGTAAGAACTTCCGAGTCAATCGTCACATACAAATGTGTCAAACGATTAGAAGCTGTAATATCCACTACACACGTCAGTTGGCCACTGGAAGGAACTTTTTGGGCTTCTTTTATATCAAAACCACGCCCTGTAATAGTAGGCTTGGTTTTATCTTCTTCTTCATCTTCATCTTCATCATCATCAGGGATTGTTTCCTCACCAGCTATGATATTATAATTTTTATCAATAATTGTCACACTTAAATCTACTTTCATTTTTAAAGATACCAAACCGGAATCTTCGATAACATCTTCACTCACATTTGTTAATGTAAAGTTAATGTTCACTGCACTGCCTGATGTCGCAGAGTATGTTTTAGTAAAGTTTTCTTTATAGGTATCCACTGTACCGTCAAAGATTACATAGACCACTGTAATTTCACCTTTTGCAGGTGCAAAATAGATAGGATTGTTGATGGCCTCTTCAATATCTGAATAAGTATGGGAGTTCTCTCCAACAACTATGGTAACGGTAACATCTGTCCCCAAAAATTTTTTAAGGGCTTCATCGAAAGTAACCACCGCTTTTATGTTTTTCATTTCACATGTAATCGGTTTTACTTCTGTAATAGCACTTGGCTTAATACTGAAGACTTCCGAAGTCCCTTCAAAATATGCTTTCGTATCCACCTGTTTTAATTGATGGGACATTGCTTTGATATAATAATCACCGGATAATACACTGATTAAGTCCGGCATGTCTTTATAAGTCCATGATTCTACTAAACTATTGTCTTGTGTGTATAATGAAACAATGTATTCATCGGTATTTGTAACAGAACGTGCTGTTGGAGCTTCTGTTACTTGTACGTTTAAAAGTTCTTTTAAACGTATATCCACCATTTGAGGATCGCCTCCTTCTGTATATTCTACTTTTTCTCTATCACATGCAATAAAACTGATTAGAATACAGCATAAATAAAAAAAGGTGTATAGTTTCTTCATATCTATATAATTAATAGATTAATTCAATATCGTCAATATATAATTCGGAGCCGGTAACACAGGCTTGGTTTTTATATTCTAAATATCCAATATCATAGTGGCTAATATTGGTATTCTCGTAATTCTGATCCATTTTCTTTCCAGCAATTGAAGAGCAAAACATGACGCAAATTGATGTTGGCTTTTTGCAATTATTAGGGTATGAGAATGGTATAGTCATAGTCATGGCATTGGCGCTTGTTGAGGTGTCATCTATGTCTTGTTCTTTCTCGAAGAGAATCTCATCATTACTTTTTAAGATAACTTTGACATACCCTTTGTCTTTTGACGCATCTGTTTTAGCGATATATTTGTATTTGAAAGTCATCTTTGCAGGACGGGCTGTAAAAGTATAACCTTCTGTGTATATTTCATTTCCGGAATTATAGGAGTAACTTCCTAAAAATAATCTGCCAGCAGAATAGTTTAAGGACTGTGGAATATTCATATTTTCGAATCCTGGGAATGTTTCATAATATGTTCCAAACCATGCAGTTGTTCCATAAAGGGCTATCTCTTCACCCTTATCATTCCAACCTACATTTGTCAACTTCATAGAATAGTTACCATCGTTTATGATGGAACTAACCCTTTGAGAGGAAGGTACAATATACCATGTATTCGTTTGAGAAGTATTGGTTGGCATGGTTTTGGCATTTACTGTTTCCCACCCGCCTTGGTTTTCACTCCTTTTAGGGACTTTTACTTCAAGAGTTGTTTGTTCATATGTTGCTTTACCCCATGTTGCTAACTTGCCATCTTTTTTACTCCAAGGTCCTCCCATATTGATACTTTGTCCATCGTAATGTTCAGAACTCCATTCTCCTTCAAAATTCCAATTCGGTAACTGCTCTGCATATTCAGTTATTAACCGATAAGATGTTTGATAAGTGATTTCACCGCCTTCATTGCAAATACCTACTATATTATACTCCGTTCCGGGCTCTCGTTTTGTCCACAAATAAGTATTCTCTTTCTTTGTGGTTTCTATTTCTGAATCATTGTATTTAAGTATTAAGAATTTTAACACAGCATTTTGTTCTTCTTGAGTGTTTGCTTTTACCTGTAAAGTTGCTTTCCGTGCCCAGATGTCATTCTCATCAGCTGTAATAGTAAATTCCGGTATATGGTAGTTCAATGTCTGTTCTTCAGAAATTTTACTACCATATCGTGCGCGTACTACTAAGTTTCTATGTACTTCGGGCAACTTCTTGATTTTTACTTTATGTTTTTTGACCTCTTCTGTATTATCGCTTACCCATTCGGTGGTAGCTTTTACCCATTCGCTCGCTTCATTTTTGTATTCAAAGATAACATTATTAACATCCTGTTCTCCTGTAATGCCGGATGTTAAGAGGTTAATTTCTGCTTCGGCTTCAGTGCTTCCAATAAGTACCGTTTTGGCAATTGCAGGGAATGAGAATTGATTGCTTTGCAAAGTAGTAGTAAAGGAAAGTTCCGTTTCATGTACTACACCTCGTTTATCCACCGCACGTAGAGTAAACTTACTGGATTCGTCATTATCTCCGGTACATACCATATTCATTATTAATTGTGTAAAATCAATCAATGCCAACCGTTCTATCTTTCCATCCTCCAGTCCGAGAAGACGTAGTCCTTTGTCTACTACTTTCTGTTTCATCGCTTTGGCGGCATCACTTGTAGGCACAAGCTTCACTAAACCATCTATTCCTACTGCTTCAGAATTCAAATAAGGAGATTCTATAAGTAAATCACACTCTCTGATACCTGCACGGGCATTTAAAGTAACTTTCATTGATTCCGGCTGAGAACCTTCACGTAAGGTAATAGTTTGACCGTTATCAAAACCTTGCGCAGTAAATTCCGGAGCTTTTAAATTGAGCGATGCGTCCGAAATATCTATTGTTACAACCTCTTCGGATTTGACGGTATTATAGGTAATGTTCAATGTTCCACTTCCCGTATCACCACCATTTACATCGACCTGAATAATGTAGTGCTGGCGTGCTTCGGTCTCATCAATATCCAGTAGTCTTAAAGTTTGTCCTATACCATTTTGTTTTTTTACTTTTGCTTCAAGTTGTAAACTGCCGGGCTTTAAATAGACAGGACGTTGGTCGTCTTTTGCAATATCAATAGTTGTGCCGGTGTTTGAACGGGCCTGCATCTCAAATGTTGTAAAATACTTTTGAACAGCTTCTGAACAAATCACGGTAAGCTGTACATTGGCTATGTAGCAGGTGATGTCAGCAGTGGTATTCTGATTCTCAAGGATTTGTATATTTGTACTTCCTTCATAGTAGGCAGCATTAAACCCTTCTTTCTTTTCGTTACCATAGTAGGCCTTCAGCGTGTAATTGCCAATAGCTATTTTCTCTCCTTCTTTAAAGTCTGCATAAGAATCCCAATGCTTCACTTCTGCCTTTTCATTGGATAAAGATAATGAAAATGATGACGCTTCCGGTACTTCTTCCATACGGGTGGTCGTAATAGCCGATTGCTTATCGGATTGACCGCGTGTATCGGATGAACTACCTACTTCTATCATGCTTGGATTAGCGGATAGTTGTATGTTCATTGTGCCATAACCTGTAGCATGTCTTTCGTCTTGTTCGCATCCCGCGAATAAAACTGATATTATGGCAAACAGAGTTAAAATAGTTGTGTATTTTTTGCCCATTGACAATACTTAATTATCTTTTTTACCTATTAAAACTTGAAACTGGGCGCAAAGATACTGTTTTTTGGCAATAAAATAACCGTGTAAAGCTCTATTTTACAGCGATAAATGAAAAATGGGACATCATTTGTCCCATTTCCTACAAAAAAAGAAAAGTTGATTAATGTACTTTTTAGCTTATTTTTAATTATAAAATGTTACGGTTCGGGTAGTAATACTATTCCTTGCTTTTTCTTTCCGTCCATCTTAGCTGTTATCGGATGTTCAAAGTGTACATGGCGCAGGTATTTGGTCTCATGTACAGCAGGTTGCGCATTCAGAAAGTCTTGATTATATACACCGTCATTCATAAACGCGTTGATTGTGAAATAACCGACACCGAAAGAAGTCAGGTTCTGAAAAAAGTGCGTTCCCTGACTGGGATCGACACGATAGTTTGTCAGCCCGGCTTCTACAATAATACGTGCTGCACTGATATGAGGCCATTTTACAGGAATGCCGAGCCATGTATCGCTACTGCCCCAGCGGCCCGGGCCTATCAGGACGTAGTTCTTTCCTTCGTTCAAGAATTGCTGGTTCAGCTTTTCTATCTCCCAGGCTATTTCCTGATTGTGGGAAGCGCTGTAATCATCGGTTTTTACGTAAATTACATCCTGCAATTCATTCATTATTCCATGTCCCAATGAATTGTTGGAACGGAGCAATAGTTGTTCATCGGGAATGGCTGTAAGGTCTTCATCAAGCATTTCCTTACTATCGACAATCGGACGGATTTGTAACAGATAGAATGTGCCGGTCTTGTCTTTTTCCCGGCTCATGGTAGCTGCGAATTCGATTTCAACAGGGCGGCGCATTTCCTGCTGTCCGTATTTCAATGCCAATTGTAGGATACGGGGCAGTGGGAATACATCATGCTGCAAGATATTGGCAAAGGTGATCACTTTACGCCCACCCGGATATAAACCGTCACGGATTATCTGGTCGTAAGGGTCATAGGTGGAAGCTATATAATTGAGGGAACCGTCTTTCTCAGCCTCTTTAACATGTAATTTCAATAGGTTGAAACCGTCATCAATGGAGAAGTTATGACCGGCATTACGCAGGTCGAGCGCATAAAAACGCGTTTGGGTTTCTTTTAGTGCAATCTCCATCTCGCTGGTTTGCAAGACCTGGTTGGGGTGATAGGGAGAGAAGCGAAGTGTCATACCGCCGTCTACAATATATTTACCCAATCCGAGTGCCAGATTGACAATGCCCTCTTCCGCCTTTTCATCTCCGATAGGGTAGTAGTTGAGCGAGCGTGCTACACCCGACATGGATGGATAGTAGCGGTCGCCATACTGATTTCCGACTACCTCTTGCAGGATGACTGCCATTTTCTCCTGGTCGATAACGTTGCTTGTTGCTTGCATATAGGCTTTTGAATCACGGAAATATACAGAAGCGTAAACTCCCTTGATGGCATCGCTGAGCATGCGGAGCATTTCATACTTGTCGTCCAGATAAGGAATCATATAAGTATTGTATATTCCGGCGAAAGGCTGGTAATGCGAATCTTCCAATAGCGAGGAAGAACGGATAGCGATAGGGGATTTTACTACATCAAAGAAAGTGAAAAAGTCCTCGACCAAGCGGTCGGGCAGTTTGGCTTTCAGGAAGTATCGTAAAATCAAATCATCATCCGCATCGGAGAGGGCTATTTGATACAGATTGTTGGTATCCATGAACTCGTCGAATACATCCGTACAAAGCACTACCGTTTTGGGTATGGCGACGCGGGCATTTTCAAATTCGTCGAATTCCGGATGGTGCTTCACCATATTGTCAATGAATGCCAGGCCACGTCCTTTACCGCCCAATGAACCGTCGCCAATGCGGGCGAAGTTCGAGTAGCGGTCAAAGCGGTCACGCTTAAAGACAGCCACCACACCCTGATTCTTCATCTTGCGATACTTTACGATTGCCTCGAAAATGATTTTACGGTGGGCATCTACATCCTGAAGACTGTTCCAGGTAATAGGTTTCAAGAACTCGCCAATGGGGAACATGGCACGCGAATAGAGCCAGCGGCTCACATGATTGCGGCTGATATGATAGAGGAACGACTCTGCCGGAACCGCAAAAAGGATGTTTTGGAGTTCTTTCAAGTTTTTGACGCGGGCAATCTCTTCCAGCGTATCGGGATTACGGAAGATGAAGTCGCCGAAACCGAAATTGTCCGATACGATACGTCGCAGGTCTACGTCCATCTTCTTGGAGTTTTTATCGATGAAAGACGCATCATATTTAGCTGCGTACGAAACGTTATCCGATTCGGAAGATTGTATAATCAACGGGACAAACGGATCTTCCTTTCGTATGGCGGCGCATAACTTGATACCGGCAAGTGCGTCTTTTTCACCACGTTCTACACGGGGGAAGCGAACGTCTGTGATAACTCCCAGTATATTGTTTTTGTATTTTTCGTATATGCCGATTGCTTCATTATAGGTACGCGCAAGGACGATTTTAGGGCGTCCTCTCATGCGTAGCGTACGTTGGTGGGCATTCAGCGCTTCGGTAGAAAATTCCTGGCTCTGCTTCAATACGAATTTATAAAGATTGGGCAGGATAGAGGAGTAAAAGCGGATTCCGTCCTCTACCAGAAGAATAATCTGTACGCCCACTTCACTGACGTCATGCTCCAGATTCATTTTGTCCTCAATCAGTTTGATGATGGACACCAGTAAATCGGTATTTCCCAACCAGCAGAAGATATAATCGAACGAACTGAGGTCCTCGTTGGCAATACGTTTGGTAATGCCATGACTGAACGGCGTTAGAATTACCATGGGAATATGCTCGTATCGTCCTTTGATGGTTCGCGCTACGTCAAATCCCTCGTTATCTCCTGTTCCCGGCATACATATGATAAGGTCGTATGGCATGGACGATAGTTGGGCCAGCGCTTCCTCGCAAGTAGATACCTGTGTAAAGCGCGGCGGGTAACGCAGGGAGAGCGAGGTATATTCATTGAAGATTTTTTCGTCGATACGGCCATCGTCTTCCAGCATGAAAGCATCATAAGGGTTGGCGATTAAAAGCACATTGAAGATACGTCGTGTCATGAGGTTTGCAAACTGCGTATCTTTGAAATAGAGCTGATTTAGTTTAAACTTACTAAGCATGTTTTCTCATGGTTTATTAGTTCGGAGGACAAAAGTAGCAATTTAAATGAAGAATGAGGAATGAAGAATGAAGAATTACCTTTGCAAGACACTTGTACGGCGCTGTTCGATTCTGTTTTTGTTATTCTTTATAATTTATGAGATTTGACGTTTTATTATTATTTAATCAAAATATTGCCGTAGAGTTTAGGTGTTTTGAAAAGTTTTCCTATATTTGCAATGTTATTTATTGACATTTTGCTCGAATGATTATTGAATAACGAGGTAAGAACCTTTAAAACGTAATATTATGAATATCGAACGTATCATGTCCTCTTTGGAGGCAAAGCATCCCGGCGAGTCTGAATATCTTCAAGCCGTAAAGGAAGTACTTCTTTCTATCGAAGATATCTACAATCAGCATCCTGAGTTCGAGAAGGCAAAGATTATAGAACGATTGGTTGAACCTGACCGTATTTTTACTTTCCGCGTTACGTGGGTAGATGATAAAGGCGAGGTGCAGACGAACCTCGGTTATCGTGTACAGTTCAATAACGCCATCGGTCCGTACAAAGGCGGTATCCGTTTCCATGCTTCTGTAAATCTCTCTATTCTGAAATTTTTGGGATTTGAACAAACCTTCAAAAATGCGTTGACTACTCTGCCTATGGGGGGTGGTAAAGGCGGTTCCGATTTCTCTCCGCGCGGTAAGAGCGATGCGGAAGTGATGCGTTTCTGTCAGGCTTTCATGCTTGAATTATGGCGCCATCTTGGTCCGGATATGGACGTGCCTGCCGGTGATATCGGTGTGGGCGGCCGTGAAGTGGGCTATATGTTCGGTATGTATAAGAAGCTGACGCGTGAGTTTACGGGAACTTTCACCGGTAAAGGGTTGGAATTCGGCGGCTCATTGATACGTCCTGAAGCAACAGGATTTGGCGGATTGTATTTTGTACATCAGATGTTGGAAACCAAAGGTATCGATATTAAAGGTAAGACGGTTGCCATCTCCGGTTTCGGAAACGTGGCTTGGGGAGCAGCTACCAAAGCTACCCAGTTGGGGGCGAAAGTCATTACCATTTCAGGTCCCGACGGTTATATTTATGACCCGAACGGTATCAGTGGCGAAAAGATAGATTATATGTTGGAGCTTCGTGCATCGGGCAATGATATTGTAGCTCCGTATGCCGATGAATTCCCGGGTTCTACTTTTGTTCCGGGTAAACGTCCGTGGGAAGTGAAAGCCGATATCGCTTTGCCTTGCGCAACGCAGAATGAGCTGAATGGTGAAGACGCACAGCATCTGATTGATAATAAGGTGACTTGCGTAGGTGAAATCTCCAATATGGGATGTACGCCCGAAGCCATCGACCTATTTATCGAAAACAAGATTATGTATGCACCGGGTAAGGCTGTGAATGCGGGCGGTGTGGCTACCAGTGGTTTGGAAATGTCACAGAATGCTATGCATATCAGCTGGAGCGCAGCCGAAGTGGATGAAAAACTTCATGCCATTATGCACGGTATCCATACCCAGTGTGTGAAATACGGAACCGAACCTGACGGTTACATTAACTATGTGAAAGGCGCTAATATTGCCGGTTTCATGAAAGTAGCCCATGCCATGATGGGTCAGGGAATTATCTAAGGAAAAACTTTGTTTAGTTGTATTTGTATTTGTGGTTTGTGCTGCCCCGGCCTGCGAAGGTATGGGCAGCATCTTTTTTAATGATGGGCGGTTAATGATTAATCACTATTTTTCTTACCTTTGCATTCCAGAATAATAAATAACAAAGAGATGTTACAACCGGAATTGAAATTAAGACGTGATAAGATACGTGCTCTCATGGTGCAGCAGGGCATTGATGCTGCTCTTATCACCTGCAATGTAAACTTAATCTATACGTACGGTCGCGTTGTCAGCGGATATTTATATTTGCCGTTGAATGCTCCTGCGCGTTTGTTCATAAAACGCCCTAATGATATCGAGGGCGAACATATCCATCCTATCCGTAAGCCGGAACAAATAACCGAATTGTTGAAGGAATGTGGTTTGCCTTTGCCTGCTAAGTTGATGCTGGAAGGTGATGAACTATCCTTTACGGAATATAATCGCTTGGCTGCCTGTTTTCCCGAAACAGAGGTTGTGCCTTGCGGTACCGCGTTGATTCGTCAGGCTCGAAGTGTAAAAACTCCGATAGAAATTGAAATGTTCCGCCGTTCCGGAGCTGCCCACACAAAGGCGTACGAACAGATTCCCTCGGTTTATCAGCCGGGAATGACCGACCGTCAGCTATCCATTGAAATAGAACGGTTGATGCGTTTGGAGGGATGTTTGGGGATATTCCGCGTATTCGGACAGAGTATGGAGATTTTTATGGGAAGTCTTTTGGCCGGTGACAATGCGGCGGTTCCCTCTCCGTATGATTTTGCATTGGGCGGTAAAGGGCTCGATCCTTCCTTGCCGGGCGGTGTGAGTGGTACTCTCCTGCAAGCGGGACAGTGCTTTATGGTAGATATGGGTGGAAATTTCTATGGCTATATGGGTGATATGAGCCGTGTATTTTCCATAGGCAGGTTGCCGGAACAGGCATATACCGCGCATCAGACGTGTATAGAAATACAAGAGGAGATTGCGGCGATGGCAAAACCGGGAACTGTTTGTGAAGATATGTACAACAAAGCTATTGAAATAGTAACGAAAGCCGGTTTTGCGGATTACTTTATGGGAGTAGACCAAAAAGCGAAATTCATAGGTCATGGCATTGGTCTGGAAATAAATGAAATGCCCGTACTGGCGCCCCGTATGAAGCAGGAGTTGGAGCCGGGTATGGTCTTTGCTCTGGAACCCAAAATCGTTTTGCCCGGTATAGGTCCTGTCGGAATTGAAAACTCATGGGCTGTAACAACCGATGGTTTGGAGAAACTGACTTGGTGCAAAGAGGAAATCATAGAATTATGATAAACAATAAGCGGTTAGCGATTAGTGATAAGTGATTAGCTGGCAATTATGCCGTATGGCAATCACTAATCGCTAACCGCTTATCACTCACTTCACCCTTCTGTTCAATTGGTTATTAGCCTTGGATGGTTTTGATTTACCGATTCTCTTTCCTGTAGGTTTGGCTTTATTGTTCCGATTGGGGTGCGATTGTGTGTTTTTACTCACCTTCATAATATTCACATAGATAATAACGGGCGATAAAGTCCCAATTTTTCTGTAATACTTCTTTGCCGTTGGTAAATGGAAGCTGCACGTCGGGTAATATTCCTTTGAGCATACCGTACTTTATTAAGTCGAACGGGCAGGTTCCCGGACGGCAAAAGAGTTTGTAGCCTTCGGCAGCAGCGCGTTCGGCATTATACATCGGGTTGTGCCCTTCACAAAAATAGGCGGCTACATTATGGGCTATTAGCATGCCTTTGGCATTGGCGTATATTACGAATTCTTTCTTATACTCTAAGTCGGGGAGTAGAGCGGAAGGAGTATCTTCCCATCTCAGGACTTCAACAAAGAATTTGCAGAGTTCTTTATAGGTAGCAAAGTATAGTAAAGATTTGCCACCGCTGTATTCCAGGCAATGTTCAACATCTTTGCTCAATTTTGTTTCAGGAATGATTTCCGGAAGAGGAGTGGAAGGCATATCTAACAAATCCGGTCCCATTACCCATAAAAATGAAGAGGGTTCTTCGTTGATAGGCGCTTCTTCAAATTCTTCATCCATCAGTTTATAAACTTCTTGAGCCAAATCCAGCAAGTCCTTATCATACGGATCTTGCAATGTGTATTCATCCGGTCCATAGAGTGCGAAGTGGGATTTTAATGTCCACAGTACAAATGCAATATCTTCCGGATTGATTTCATCGGGGATGTAGCTGTCGGATAACCGATAGAAAGGAAGATACGTATTATACAGCGCATAATATGATTCGGTGAATGTTTTCCAACCGCCGGTCTGGGCAATTACATCTTGAAAATACATACAGAGCGAGACCGTGGCGTCTTTTTGCACATAGTCGTTTTCCTTGAACAGAGGAGATTGTTGTACTAGCGGGAAGATACTCGCTGCAAATTTGAGATACCATTGGTCACCGGGTAGCACACGCGTGCGCTCATTGGCGCCCAACCATTGTTTCATGAGAATAGGAACTGGCTTCATTGTTTGTTTGCTTTTAATGTGTGAATAATATGTATGGGGTTATAATCTTTTCAGAGCCAGTTTGATAACCTGTTCTACCGGTGCATTGGCATCTTCCTTTAGGATGGCCATTACTACTTTTTGCGAAGGAGCTTGTGCGAATCCCAACATTGTGAGGGCGGCCACAGCTTCTTCTTGTACTTGCGCATTGGCGGCAGTAAAGGCAGGACCGGTTATATCGGCCGCTCCGGAAACCATTCCACCGGTTTTTATTTTATCTTTTAAGTCAACTATCACACGCTGGGCTGTTTTTAAACCGATTCCTTTCACCGTTTTCAGCAGATTGGCATTCTCCGTGCTGATAACATTTATCAATTCGGAGGGGGATAAGGCTGAAAGAATCATACGGGCCGTATTGCCACCGATGCCTGATACGGAAATCAACAGCAGAAACAACTCACGTTCTTGCTTGTCTGCAAAACCATAAAGGATATATGCATCTTCACGGATAGCTTCATAAATATATAGTTTGCAGCTTTTTTTTCCTTGTATGGCGGCATATGTGTTCAAGGAGATATTTGCGGCATACCCCAAACCGTTACAGTCTATAATTGCGCTTGCCGGACTCAACTCGGCAATTTCACCTTTAATGTATTCTATCATATAATTATTATTCCTATTCTGCGAATGTAGGAATTATTATTGACTTTTAGTCTCTAAAAAAAGAAAAACTCTGTGAAACTTGAACTCTTCTATACTAAGATATAAATGAAAATGCTTACTTTTGCGCTCATAAAATAGAAAGTTGATAACTAAAATCGGTAAAAAGATGAAAAAAGTAAGAGCAGCCATCGTTGGTTATGGCAATATCGGACATTTTGTACTTGAGGCATTACAAGCGGCTCCTGATTTTGAAATAGCCGGAGTAGTACGTCGCGCGGGGGCGGAGAACCGTCCTGCGGAATTGGGTGAGTATTCCGTTGTGAAAGATATTAAAGAGCTGAAGGATGTGGATGTGGCCATCCTTTGTACTCCTACACGTAGCGTTGAGAAATATGCTAAAGAGATATTGGCGCTTGGAATTCACACGGTAGACAGTTTCGATATTCATACCGGCATTCCGGCATTGCGTCGTACCCTGGATACTGAAGCGAAAGCTCATAACACTGTTTCTATTATTTCTGCGGGTTGGGATCCGGGAAGCGATTCCGTTGTACGCACCTTGCTGGAAGCTATTGCGCCGAAGGGAATTACTTATACCAACTTCGGTCCGGGTATGAGTATGGGACATACGGTGGCGGTAAAAGCCATCGAAGGTGTAAAAGCTGCCCTCTCAATGACTATTCCTACCGGTACGGGTATACATCGCCGTATGGTCTACATCGAACTGAACGACGGTTACGAATTTGAGAAAGTAGCTGCCGCTATCAAGGCCGATCCGTATTTTGTAAATGATGAGACACATGTGAAACTTGTTCCGAGCGTAGATGCGTTGCTCGATATGGGACATGGTGTAAACCTGACCCGTAAAGGCGTTTCAGGAAAAACGCAGAACCAGTTGTTCGAATTCAATATGCGTATCAATAATCCTGCGCTTACCGCGCAAGTGCTGGTATGTGTGGCGCGTGCCGCAATGCGTCAGCAACCGGGTTGCTATACAATGGTTGAGATTCCGGTTATCGACCTTCTGCCGGGCGACCGCGAGGAGTGGATTGCACACTTGGTATAAGAATATAAAAAAACAGATGATGCGTTTATATGAAATGCGCCATCTGTCAGTACTGAACACATCATCTGTTTGACCATAACAGACGATGTGTTTTTTTGTATCTTGTTATCAGAAGAAGAACCGGAGTATATCGTTAAAGTTTGCCCAGATTAGCAGGCCGAATAACAGGAACATTCCCACCATTTGTGCACGCTCCATAAACTTATCGCTGGGTTTGCGACGTGCTACAATCTCGTAGATGAGGAACAAAACATGTCCGCCGTCCAATGCCGGAATGGGCAGAATGTTCATGAAAGCGAGTATAATCGAAAGGAATGCCGTCATGTACCAGAACTGATACCAGTCCCATGTTGCAGGGAATATACTGCCGATTGTTCCGAAACCGCCAAGTTGCTTGGCGCCCTCTTTAGAGAAAAGATACTTCATCTGGCTGACATACCCTTTCAGCGTATTTACCCCCAGAGTAACTCCGGCAGGAATAGACGCGAAGAAACTATATTCTTTCTTGACAACAGGCAACAGCTTGTTTGTCTGCAGGGATGCGGCGATGCCGATTTGATATAAAGAATCTGCGGTCAGCGTTACGCTATCCGCTACTCCGGCTCTGACGTAAGTCAGGGTGAGGAGACGGCCGGTACTGTCGTCAGCCGCTTTTTGCCGGTTCTGCATTTCTTCTTTAAAGTCGAAGTAAGCAATATTGCGTCCGTCCAATTGCGTGATACTGTCGCCCGGTTGTAATCCGGCAAGTGCGGCAGGCTGTCCCGGCATAATACTGTCAATGACAAACGGGTAGCGGAATGAAGCGAAGCGAACACTGTCGGCAAGCAGGCGTTCCATCATATCTTCGGGAATGTATACGGATGCTTCCTGTCCGTCACGCAATACGGTAACCTGACGTGCATCGACGATGCTTGTCAGCATATCGCCTCCATAGCGTTCAAAAGGAACGCCGTCGGCGGAAACTAATATATCACCGTCACGGAAACCGATCGCTTTAGCCGTTTCGTTGAAGTCCATACCCAGCGGAGCTTTCTGCAAAGGTACATATTCGTCTCCCCAGGTAAAGAGTATCATGGAGTAGATGAACAACGCCAGCAGGAAATTGAACAATACACCGCCTACCATAATCAGCAGACGTTGCCATGCCGGTTTGGCACGGAATTCCCACGGTTGTACAGGCTGTTTCATCTGTTCGGTATCCATGGATTCGTCTATCATACCTGCGATTTTGACATACCCGCCTAAAGGTAACCAACCGATGCCGTATTCTGTTTCACTGTTTTTCGGTTTAAACTTGAACAGAGTGAACCACGGGTCAAAGAATAAACAAAATTTTTCCACTCGTGTCTTAAATAAGCGGGCGAAGAGGAAGTGCCCGCCTTCATGGATTATTACGAGCAATGAAAGGCTCATTATAAGTTGCAGGGCACGGATCAAGAATGTTTCCATCTAATTATTTACTATTTTATTATTTACAATTTAATTTTTAACTATCAGTTCTTTGGCTATTCGTCTGGCTTCTGCGTCAGTTGCTACATAGTCTTCGTAAGTAGGTTTCTGTATAAAAGAGACGCGTGCCATTGTCTTCTCAATGACATCGCTCATGCCGAGGAACGATATTTCGTCCCGTAAGAAAGCGGCTACTACCACTTCATTGGCGGCATTGACGATACATGGCATATTTCCTGCGCAATGCAAGGCTTCGTATGCCAGCGCCAGATTACGGAAACGTTTCGTATCCGGTTGCTCGAATGTCAGGTCTGTACATAGCTTGAAGTCCAGTCGGGGGAAAGACGCTTTCAGGCGTTCCGGATAAGAGAATGCGTATTGAATGGGCAATCGCATATCCGGCATTCCCAACTGTGCTTTTACCGCTCCGTCCTCAAACTGTACCATCGAGTGAATGACGGATTGCGGATGTACCACTACTTCTATCTGGTCGGGGCGTACGCCGAACAGCCATTTTGCTTCAATCACTTCAAAGCCTTTGTTCATCATGGAAGCAGAGTCTATTGTGATTTTGGCTCCCATATCCCAATTGGGGTGTTTCAAAGCCTGTGCTTTGGTTACGGTGGCAAGCTGTTCCATTGTACAAGTGCGGAACGGACCGCCGGAGGCTGTCAGTATAACTTTCTCGATGGGATTGCCTACCTCTCCGGCTAAACACTGGAATACGGCGGAATGTTCGGAATCCACCGGTAGGATAGGAGTGCCGCTGAAACGCGCCAAGTCATTGATGAGTTCGCCTGCTACGACTAATGTTTCCTTGTTGGCGAGGGCTATCACTTTGCGCGCGCGAATGGCGTTCATGGTCGGCTTCAGTCCGGCATAGCCCACCATGGCGGTCAGTACCATGTCGATAGGAGCTTCCGCTACAATTTGGCATAAAGCTTCTTCACCGGCATACACTTTAATCGGCAGGTCGGCAAGCGCGTCTTTCAGTTGTTGATATTTCGTTTCGTTTGCTATTACCACTGCTTCGGGCTTGAACTTGCGAGCCTGGGCAATCAGATCATCTACCCGGTTATTAGCAGTCAGTACATAGGCTTCGTATTGGTCGGGATGTTCCTCTATGACCTGTAATGCCTGTGTACCGATAGAACCGGTAGAGCCAAGTATGGCAATTTGTTTCTTCATCAGTTTTATGATTTCAGATTTATAAATTATACCTTATGTCTTACTTTATATTTTATTTCTCATTCTCAAAATACAATATAAAGTTCCGGATTCACCGCCCTTCCTTTGTGCCACAACTCGAAGTGCAGATGCGGTCCGGTTGTCAGTTGTCCGGTATTTCCTACCAGAGCAATGGCTTCTCCGCCTTTTACGGTATCGCCTTCACGTTTCAACAGAGAACCGCAATGCTTATAGACGGATACAAAATCCTGATTATGCTGTACTTCTATCAAATAACCGGTTTCGGCCGTGTAGGTGCTCAGAATGACCGTTCCGTCCAGAGTAGCCAATACGCTTTCTCCCGGATTGGCGGCTATATCCGTTCCGAAGTGTTTCTTTTCGGCATTGAAGGGAGATGAAATCATACCGCGGGTGGGACGGTAGAATATCAGTCCGTCTACTTCGGGGCGTGAGGTGATACTTGTCAGGTTGTATTTTTCCGTTTCTTCGTACTGTTTACGGAATTCAGCCTCGCGTTGCGTACGTTCCATGAGTGAATCTTCCCGTACAGTCGTCAGCGAGTCGATGGAATGAACCGTATCGGCTTTTATTCTACCCTGGAAAATATCCTGAATATTCATTATGTACAGGTTTTGCCTGTCCACCAGTTGCTGGAGTGAATCCACACGCAAGGCGTTCTCTACGACCTGTGCGCGAATTTCACTGTTCATATATCCGGGCAGGTAATTGCGCAACGGAGTGAAAGCGACAATCAGAGAGGCGATAAGAAAGAGTACCGTCAGTACGGAAAGCAGTACGGAGATTCCGTTCAGTTTGGACACACGTAATGTGACAATATCCTCGAGGGTATTCTCGTTCGTAATGGTCAGCCTGTATTTGAACTTGATATTACTCCAGAAAGCTTTTCTTCTTTTTTTCTTCTTATTCGCTGTCACTTATAAACTTTTCTATTTATACTTTGAACCTTACACTTTACTGCCTTATTTACACCTCTTCCGTATCGTCCAAAGCGAGTAATCCTTCCGGTAAGTCTACCGTAATAACCTTATGCTTTTGGTCGATGTCCATAATAAAATCTTCCTGTGCCGGAATCAGCAATTCTTCTCCTTTATAATCTACCACGAACAAAGTGTTGATGGTAGAAGTATCTACATCCGTTACTTCACCCAGTTTGCCGTGATGCGCTTCTTCCATACGGAAACCTACGAAGAAATCCCAACTGAGTTCTCCCGGTCCGGCTTCCTCGGCATGTTTCACTGGAAAATAAACCTCAATGTTGGTAAACATCCGTGCGCGTTCCGCCGTATCTACTCCTTCGAGTTTGACGAGAGCCGTGGTGTCTGAGCGAAAACGGTATTCTTCGATAAAGAACGGTACGAATATCCCGTCCAGCAAGCAAATGAGATATTCAGCCTCTACACGGTCGAAAATATCATCCGTAAAGGTGAATGACAATTCTCCGTGAATGCCGTGAGGTTTGTTGAATATACCTATTTTATATACTTCTTCTTTTCGTATCATCTCGTTTTATCGCCTTATCACGTTTATATTCTCGTTATTCTCGCTCCGAGCGCATTCAGCCGTCCTTCTATGTTCTGATACCCCCGGTCTATCTGCTCGATGTTATGAATACGGCTGATACCGTCGGCGCTCATGGCGGCTATCAGCAAAGCGATGCCGGCACGGATATCCGGTGACGTCATATTACCGCCACGCAGTTTGAAGCCGTGATTATGTCCGATTACTACGGCACGGTGCGGGTCGCACAGAATGATTTGCGCTCCCATATCTATCAGTTTATCCACAAAGAAGAGGCGGCTCTCAAACATTTTCTGATGAATCAGCACACTGCCTTTTGCCTGTGTGGCGACTACCAGTAATACGCTCAGCAAGTCCGGTGTCAGGCCGGGCCAGGGAGCGTCGGCTATTGTCATGATAGAACCGTCGATAAAGGATTCTATCTGATAGGTGTCCTGTGCAGGTACATGGATATCATCACCCCGTTGTTCCATTTTGATGCCCAAACGCCGGAAACTGTCGGGGATGATACCTAAGTTTTCGTGCGAAACGTTCTTGATGGTTAGTTCGCTTTTCGTCATGGCCGCCATACCGATGAAGCTTCCTACTTCAATCATGTCCGGAAGAATGGTATGGTCTGTTCCATGCAGTTCGTCTACCCCCTCGATGGTGAGCAGATTGGAAGCGATACCTTCTATTTTTGCGCCCATACGGTTCAGCATCCGGCATAGCTGTTGTATGTAAGGCTCGCAGGCGGCATTGTAAATGGTTGTTTTACCTTTCGCCAGTACAGCCGTCATTACGATATTGGCGGTTCCCGTTACAGATGCTTCGTCCAGCAACATATAGCTTCCCTGCAACTGCCGGGCGGATATTTCGTAGACTTCCCGCCTTTCGTTGTAAACAAAGTCGGCTCCTAAATTCCGTATACCGATGAAATGTGTATCCAAACGGCGGCGTCCTATCTTGTCTCCGCCCGGTTTGGAAATCATAGCCTTGCCAAAGCGCGCCACCATTGGTCCTACGAGCATAACCGAACCGCGCAGGCTGGAGCATCTTTTCAGGAACTCGTCGCTCTCCAAATAGGCAAAATCAACATTGGCCGCTTGAAAGCTGTATGTATCGATGCCTTTTTTCGATACGTTCACTCCCATATCCCGCATCAGTTGAATCAGGTTATTCACGTCCAGAATATCCGGTATGTTGTGCACTGTCACCTCTTCGTCGGTGAGCAGCGTGGCGCAGATAATCTGCAACACCTCGTTCTTCGCTCCTTGAGGATAAATGTCACCGGAAAGGCTGTGTCCGCCTTCTATTACAAATGAGGCCATGGAAGTAGTGGTTAGTGATTAGTGGTTAGCGGTTAGTGGTTAGTGATTAGTGGCGGAATGGTGATGTCGTATGGCGTTAAACGCTAATCGCTAATCACTAATCACTAACCACTAATCGCTTTATTTAGTATTTTCTTTTATTATTTCTATTGTTATTCCTGTTGTTCTGATTATTCATTTTCGGACGATAATTCTGCTCGATCCGTTCAGACATAAGGCGGAGAAGGCTATCGGTCATTTGCAGTTTGCCGTCGGACAGTTCTGCAAGGTCGTCCGCTATTTTGCGGTCGTCGATAGTATCCTTATTCCAGGACATATAGTCTTTCTTCATGTGGTTGCATATCAGTGCAACGAGATTTTGCTTCTCGTCTCCTTCGGGGAAGTCGATGGCTTTCTTAATCAGTACTTCCAAAGTACGGCCGTAGTGGCGGTAACGTATTTTGGTACTGGGATAAGGGACTGTTTCCGGTTTGGTTTTCAAATTATCTTTGCGGATAATTTCGTATGGATAATCAATGTCCAGCTTGAAGTCGGACATGATGGCAAGATGGTCCCAAAGTTTATGCTTGAAATCGGGTACATCACGCAAGTGGGGAAACATATTTCCCATGATGTTGATAATCGTGTTTGCACAACGTTGACGTTCGGAGCGGTCTTCGATTGTCAATGCATGGTCTACCATGTTTTGGATACTGCGTCCGTATTCGGGCAAAGGCATCCGTTTTTGTTGAGTATTATATTGCATAATCTTTTAGTAATTAACGATTAATGATTAGTGATTAATGATGAGTGATTAGTGTTTAGCGATTAGTAGGCTGCGCTATTATGCCGCATGGCATTAATCACTAATCACTAAACACTCATCACTAAATAAGTTTTTTCGGTTGGCTCGCTACGAACTCCTTCAAATAGAACGGTTCGAAGTAGGCGACGTCTTTAAAGTCTTCTTCGGCTATTGCCTTTTCCGCCAGTGGAAACATCATGCTTGCCAGTGGACGGATGCCGTCGATGAAATGCGCATTGGGATGGACTATCTTTTCTTTGCATTTGGCCGCACCGTCACCGAAGAAGTAGACGGGGGACTTATCCAAGAACTCCCGGTATGAGTTTTCATCTACAATGTCCGCTGCTATGTCACGTACGGGTTTCAGTGCGCGGTCGTACACGGCGGCGTACACTTCCATGCGCCGGGCGTCAATCATAGGGCACAGCAATGCATCTTCCGGTAAATCGTCGTGATAAAGCAACACCGGCACGCATTGCACCTTCAGGGTAGGAAGGCCGATGAGAGGCAGGTTCCGGCCGTAACAAACGCCTTTCGCCATGGATACACCGATGCGTAATCCTGTGTACGAACCAGGGCCGCAACTTACGGCAACGGCATCCAGCGGCATGGCATGGCTGTCGGCAAACGACAACGCCTCGTCCACGAATACTCCCAATGATACTGCGTGTGAAGGACCGTTCAGGTCTTCTTTTTTGAAAACGTTCTGCCCGTCTTCGCTCACAGCTACGGAGCAGGCTGAAGTGGACGTTTCAATGTGCAAGATACATGACATAACTTCTATTCTGAATTTTATTGTGGCAAATTTACGTGATTTGTTTCGATTACACAAGTTGTTTGTAGGAAAGCTTGGTTTGACATTTGCTCAAAGAATTCTCAATGAATGCAATAAATAATCATTGAGAATAGCTATCTTTGTCGGATATTTTGGAGAAGAGTTACGGACGAGAGAGATTTACGCGGATTGTAACTCTTTGATAATTAGCTAAGAAAATAAAATTATACTGTTATGATACAATCTATGACAGGCTATGGCAAAGCAACTGCCGAATTGCCCGATAAGAAAATCAATGTTGAAATTAAGTCGCTCAACAGCAAAGCTATGGATTTGTCTGCCCGTATCGCTCCGCTTTACAGGGAAAAGGAAATGGAAATCCGCAATGAAATATCCAGGATGCTGGAACGCGGCAAGGTCGATTTCAGCCTTTGGATTGAAAAGAAAGATGCGGAACAACTGGCCACTCCTATCAACCAGGAGTTGGTAGAGGCGTACTATAAGCGGATTAAGGAGATTTCCGCGTCTGCCGGTATCCCCGAACCTGCCGATTGGTTTGCTACACTGCTTCGTATGCCGGACGTAATGACGAAGAATGAAACGCAGGAATTGAGTGACGAGGAGTGGGCGGTGGTTCACGTAGCGGTAGAAGAGGCTATCGGGCATCTGATAGATTTCCGCAAGCAGGAAGGCGCGGCGTTGGAGAAGAAGTTCCGTGAGAAAATCGGGAATATAGCCCGGTTGCTTGAGTCGGTCGCCCCGTACGAGCAGGAACGGGTAGGAAAGGTCAAAGACCGTATCACGGATGCCCTTGAAAAGACATTGAGCGTAGATTATGATAAGAACCGTTTGGAACAGGAACTTATCTACTATATTGAGAAACTTGATGTCAATGAAGAGAAGCAACGTCTTTCCAATCATCTGAAATACTTTATCAGCACGCTCGAGAGCGGCAGCGGACAAGGCAAGAAGTTAGGCTTTATCGCGCAGGAGATGGGACGCGAAATCAATACTTTGGGCAGTAAATCCAATCACGCTGAAATGCAGAAGATTGTAGTGCAGATGAAAGATGAGTTGGAGCAGATTAAGGAACAAGTCCTGAATGTGATGTAAGGAACAAGTCCCGAATATTCATGCAGCGTATTAAATAGTAAATTGTCAATCGTCAAATAGCAAATACCATAGATGGGTAAACTGATTATATTTTCCGCCCCCTCCGGTTCGGGCAAGTCCACAATTATCAACTATCTGCTGACGCAGAACCTGAACCTGGCTTTTTCTATCTCCGCAACCAGCCGTCCGCCACGCGGCGCCGAACGGAATGGTGTGGAATATTTCTTCCTCACTCCCGAAGAGTTCCGGAGCCGCATCGCCAATGATGAATTTCTGGAATACGAAGAAGTGTATCAGGACCGCTTTTACGGAACGCTGAAAGCACAGGTGGAAAAGCAGTTGGCGGCCGGACAGAATGTTGTATTCGACGTAGATGTAGTGGGCGGTTGTAATATCAAGAAATTCTACGGAGAGCGTGCCTTGTCCGTTTTTATCCAGCCGCCTTCGGTGGAAGAACTGCGGAAGCGTTTGGTAGGCCGCGGCACGGATGCTCCCGAAGTAATCGAGAGCCGTGTGGCGAAAGCCGAATACGAACTGGGTTTCGCGCCGAAGTTCGATACGGTGATTGTGAACGATGATTTGGAGACGGCTAAAGCGGAAGCTTTAAAAGTAATAACTCAATTCTTGAACCGATGAAGCGGACCAAAATCAAAAAGCTATCGCCGAGAGCCAATAAGCTCCTGTTAGTCCTGAATATCGTTCTGTTCCTGGGAGCTATTGTTTTGGCTATATTGAATGTCGACCTGAAGGAGTACACTCCGGCCGCAGCCATGCTCATCGTGATGTTCATAAGCGGCGTAAATATTTACGGCTGTTGGAAGCGTCTGAAAGGAGAACTTTGACAGCATAGTTTCCGGCATTTTTTAATTCTCAATTCTTAATTTTCAATTTACCAAGTGAATATAGGTATTTTCAGCGGCTCGTTCAATCCGGTACATATCGGACATCTGGCTCTTGCCAATTATCTTTGTGAATACGAAGGGTTGGACGAGGTTTGGTTTATGGTGACTCCGCATAATCCGCTGAAAGAAGAAGTTTCTCTGATGAGCGATGAGCTTCGCCTGAAGCTGGTGCGGCTTGCCATCGAGGGGTATCCCAAGTTCCGGGCTTCCGATTTCGAGTTTCATCTGCCGCGCCCGTCTTATACCGTCCATACGCTTGATAAATTGAAACAGGCTTACCCGCAAGATACTTTTCACCTTATCATAGGTTCTGATAACTGGGCGCTCTTTTCCCGCTGGTATCAGTCGGAGCGTATTCTTGCGGAAAACTTTATTCTTATTTATCCCCGTCCCGGTTATGCGGTGGACGGGAATACTTTACCTCAAAATGTAAAACTGGCCTCTTCGCCCACATTCGAAATAAGTTCTACCTTTATCCGCCAGGCGATGGAAGAGGGCAGGGACGTGCGCTATTTCCTGCATCCGGCTGTCTATGAAGCGTTGAGACAAACTAATCTGTAAAATAAATGAATAACTTAGAGAATTCGCAGGCGCCTTACAACTTCGGTGTATGTGCCTCTGCCGATTGTACGAAACGCTTTACCTGCCTGCGCTATATAGCCTTGCGGAACGCTTCCCCGCAATATCCGTTCCTGCCTACGCTTAGTCCCCGGAAGTTGGAGTCGATGAAAGGAGAGTGCGAATATTACCGTCCGAATACGCCGGTGCGCTACGCCCGCGGTTTCACCCGGGTGGCAGAGTTGCTGACGGTTCGGGTGGCGGGCACATTCCGCTTGCGGCTTATTTCCTACTTCGGACGTAAGAACTATTACCTCGCCCGTAAAGGGGAATACCTTATCGACCCTGCCGCCCAGCAGTACATTGTCAGCCAGGCGGAAGCTCTCGGCCTGCGGCTTGATGACTACTTCGACGAGTATGTAGAACGGTATGACTGGTGGGGATAGCCGGCTGAAACGCAGCGTAATGTGGCTGCCCCATGGCGGGAACTCCGGTTTCCTTAAAGGGAAACGTCAGTTTCCTACGGTAGAAACTTCGGTTTCCCTGCTTGGAAATTCGGGTTTCCTTTAAGGGGAACGGGCGTTTCCATTAGGGAAACAGCCGTCTTCTCCGGTGGAAACGGAAATGCGCCTTATTCAAGGCATTCGTCGAGGTCGCGTATAATCTGCTCTTTGTCCATGTGCTGTCCTATGAAGACTATCTTCTGCATACGGTCTCCGTACTTATCATCCCAGTCACGCATCAGGCCGGGTTCCTGACGCATTAATTCAATCAGGTCTTCTTCGGGTGCTGTGGCATACCACAAGCCGGCTTCGGTCAGTTGCTTCTGGGCGCCTGCCTGTTCAAAGAGGTAGGACATGTCGCGGTTGTGGCTGAAATAGCATACGCCTTTGGCACGGATGATGTTGCGGCTCCATCTGGTGGCGATGAAGTGGTCGAATTTGTGAATGTCGAATGCCGGACGGCGGTAGTAAACGAAAGTGCCGATGCCGTACTCTTCCACTTCGCCCCCTTCGTGATGGTGATGATGGTGTCCGTGCGCTTCGTGACGGTGCTCGTGTTCTTCGTGAGGATGCGCATGCCCGTCTTCATGGTGGCGGTGATGTCCGTGCGCTTCTTTCTCTTCCTCTTCGGTGGCCTGTTTCTCTATTCCGCGAATCCATCCCGCCGAAGTAGCCACCCGTTCAAAGTCGAACATGCCTGTATGGATAATCTTCTTTAAATTCACATCCGCGTAATTGCATTCGATGATTTCGGCCGCGGGTTGCAGGGTACGTATAATCAGCTTGATGCGTTCCAGCTCTTCGGGCTTTACTTCCGCCGCCTTGTTCAGAAGAATGATATTACAGAATTCAATCTGCCGGATGATAAGATTTTCAATGTCTTCCTCGTCAATCCCTTTCCGGGTAAGGTCGTCGCCGCAGGAGAATTCGCTTTGCAGGCGCAGGGCGTCCACTACGGTAGTGATGCAGTCCAAGCGGCAGATGCCATACTTGGTGTACATGCCGCCCAGGCGGGGAATGGAGCAGATGGTCTGCGCGATGGGTTCCGGTTCGCAGATGCCGCTGGCTTCGATGACGATATAATCGAAACGCTCCATCCGCATGATTTCGCCTATTTGCTCTATCAAGTCCGTTTTCAGCGTACAACAGATGCAACCGTTTTGAAGTGCAACGAGGCTTTCGTCTTTCTTGCCCACAACGCCGCCTTTTTGGATGAGGTCTGCATCGATGTTTACCTCGCCTATGTCATTGACGATAACCGCGAATCTGATACCTTGTTTATTGGCGAGAATATGGTTTACCAAGGTCGTTTTGCCACTGCCCAGATAACCGGTAAGGAGCAGTACGGGAATTTCTTTTGTTGTCATATCGTTTTGAAATCTCTTTTAACGGGGAGTAAATGTAGACAATATTATTAAATAAAAAAATAGAGGCGGGGAACATTGTATCTTCCCGCCTCTGTTTTATTATACTATGGCTGTCTGTTCTTACAGAATACCTTGTGCCATCATGGCCTTGGCTACTTTCATGAATCCGGCAACGTTAGCGCCCTTCACATAGTTCACGTAACCGTTCTCTTCCGTACCGTATTGCACGCAAGCGGCGTGGATATTCTTCATGATGCTTTTCAGCTTCTCGTCTACTTCTTCGGAGCTCCAACCCAGTTTGATGGAGTTCTGAGTCATTTCCAGACCCGATACCGATACACCGCCGGCGTTGGCCGCCTTACCCGGAGCATACAGAATCTTGGCTTCCTGGAATACTTTGATGGCTTCGGGAGTAGAAGGCATGTTGGCGCCTTCGGATACCGCCATTACACCGTTGGCGATAAGTTTTCTGGCATCGTCACCGTTGATTTCATTCTGAGTGGCGGACGGCAAGGCAATATCCGCTTTTTCACTCCAGGGACGTGCGCCTTCTACGTATTTAACGCCCGGATATTGCTCTGCATATTCGCGGATACGTCCACGGTAGAGGTTCTTCAACTCCATGATGTAATCCAGTTTTTCACGGTCGATACCTGCGGGGTCGTATATGTAACCGTCGGAGTCGGACATCGTTAAAACTTTACCGCCCATTTCCAATACTTTCTCGGCAGTGTACTGGGCTACGTTACCCGAACCGGAAATCAGACAGGTCTTACCTTTAAGGTCTGTGCCTTTGGTTTTCAGCATTTCCAGCAAGAAGTAGATGTTACCGTAACCCGTAGCTTCCGGACGGATCAGCGAACCGCCGAATTCGCGGCCTTTTCCTGTAAATGTTCCGGTAAACTCGTGGGTCAGCTTCTTGTACATACCGAACATGAAACCTACTTCACGGCCGCCTACACCGATGTCACCGGCGGGAACGTCAGTCTCGGGACCGATGTGACGCCACAGTTCCAGCATGAAAGCCTGAACGAAGCGCATAACCTCTGCGTTTGACTTGCCGCGCGGAGAGAAGTCCGAACCGCCTTTACCGCCACCCATAGGCAGGGTAGTCAGTGAGTTTTTGAAAGTCTGTTCGAAAGCAAGGAATTTCAGAATGGACAGGTTCACGGAAGCGTGGAAGCGGATACCGCCTTTGTACGGACCGATGGCGTTGTTGTGCTGTACACGGTAACCCATGTTGGTTTGTACGTTACCCTTGTCATCCACCCAAGTAACACGGAATTGGTAAACGCGATCGGGGATGCAAAGACGTTCAATCAGATTGGCTTTGTCAAACTCCGGATGTTTGTTGTACTCTTCTTCAATGGTAGAAAGAACTTCTTCTACTGCCTGATGATACTCCGGTTCGTTGGGGAACCGTCTTTTCAAATCTTCTAATACCTTAGCTGCATTCATAATCTATTTCTTTAAATTGGTTACATATTTGTGTTATAAAGTGGTGATGCGGTAGGGTGATGGCGTTGCTTTTGTATCATCGTGCGATGAACATAAGTGTAAGCCTCATCACTTTATTACCTTATCGCCTTATCTCTCGTTGCGGTTGCAAAAGTAAACATAAAAATGATACAAGCAAACAATTTATAAAGAAAATGCGGGATAAAACAGCAAAAATGTTGTTTTATCCCGCAAAAAGGAATAAAAAGATATTATTTATCCTCTTTTGAGAGCTTTTATTACAGGAATGAATACCAATGCCGCCGAAATGATAAGCGTTAGAATGATTGGCCCGTCAATTCGTTCGGCGGAAGTCAAGACGATGTAACAAAGTGCCGCCCAAAGAAGCGTAATGCAAACTATTTGGAATTTGGATAATCGTCTTTTCATTTACCGGCTTTCTTTTTATCTACAATGGCGTCGATAACCGCCACCGCAGTGATGTTTACTATATCGCGTACGGAGCTTTCAAAGTCGGTGAAATGGATAGGCTTGTTCAACCCCATTTGTATCGGGCCGATAAGCTCGGAATCCATATCCATTGTCTGCAACAATTTGTATGCGGAGTTGGCGGAGCTCAGGTTCGGGAAGATAAGCGTATTCACATCCTTTCCTTTCAGACGGGTGAAGGGGTATTTGGCATCGCGCAGTTCGCGGTTCATGGCAAAGTTCACTTGCATTTCACCGTCAATGGCAAGGTCGGGATAGTTTTGCTGCATATAGTCCACGGCTTCGTGTACGCTTACCGGACTTCCTTCTTTGTCTGTTCCGAAGTTGGAGTAGCTCAACATGGCCATAACGGGCGTATGGTTGAAGAAACGTACGGTATATTCCGACAGTTTGGCGATATCAATCAGTGTTTCCGCGTTGGGATGGCGGTTGATGAGCGTGTCGGCAAGGAAGTACGTACCTTTTTTGGAGTTGAGGATGTGCATGGTACCGAAATGCTTGTATTCCGGACGGATGCCGATTACTTCTTTGGCTACCTTGATGGTATTGCTGTATTTGGTGTACAATCCGGTGATGAAAGCGTCGGCCTCGCCGGTTTCCACCATCATCATACCGAAGTAGTTGCGCTCGAACATCTTGTCGTTGGCTTCTTCGTAGGTAACGCCTTCGCGGGCACGCTTTTCGGAAAGGATACGTGCATAACGCTCGCGGCGTTCCGATTCGTCAGGATGGCGCAGGTTTACGATTTCGATGCCTTCGAGGCTGAGGTCGAGTTCTTTCGCCAATTTCTCGATTGCTTCGTCATTACCTAATATAATAGGGTGGCAGATACCTTCGGCTTTGGCTTCAACGGCAGCTTTCAGCATATTCGGGTGAATGCCTTCGGCAAAGACTACGCGCTGCGGGTTGCGGCGGGCAGTGTCGTAGAGCTGGCGGGTGAGTTTGCTTTCGTAGCCCATCAGTTCGCGCAGTTGCAGTTTGTAGGCATCCCAATCTTCGATGCTCTTGCCGGCTACGCCGCTGTCCATGGCGGCTTTGGCTACCGCGCAAGATACTTCGGTGATGAGGCGCGGGTCTACCGGTTTCGGGATGAAGTATTCAGGACCGAAAGTGAAGTTGTTTACATGGTAGGCCTCGTTCACTACATCGGGTACGGGTTGCTTGGCGAGGTTGGCGATGGCGTGTACCGCGGCAATCTTCATTTCCTCGTTGATGGCTTTGGCTTGCGTGTCGAGCGCGCCGCGGAAGATGTAGGGGAAGCCGATGACGTTGTTAATCTGGTTCGGATAGTCGGAACGGCCGGTAGACATCAATACATCCGGGCGTGCGGCCATGGCGTCCTCGTAAGATATTTCCGGAGTAGGGTTGGCAAGGGCGAACACAATGGGATGGTCGGCCATGCTGCGCACCATATCCTGTGTCAATACATTACCTTTGGACAGGCCGAGGAATACGTCGGCGCCTTTGATGGCTTCGGCAAGGGTATGCACGTCGCGACGGTCGGTTGCAAAGTAACGTTTCTGTTCGGTCAGGTTTTCGCGGTCGCTGGTGATGACGCCTTTGCTGTCCAGCATCAGGATGTTTTCACGGCGCGCGCCGAGCGACTCGTATAGCTTGGTGCAAGAGGTGGCGGAAGCGCCTGCGCCGTTCACCACGATTCTTACATCTTCAATCTTCTTGCCTGCCACTTCCAGGGCGTTCAGCAGTCCGGCGCTGGAGATGATGGCTGTACCATGCTGGTCGTCGTGCATCACGGGGATGTCGAGCTCTTCTTTCAGACGGCGTTCTATTTCAAAACATTCGGGAGCTTTGATATCTTCCAGATTGATACCGCCGAAAGTGGGGGCGATTGCTTTGACCGCTTCGATAAACTTATCGGGGTCTTTTTCGTTCACTTCAATATCGAATACATCGATACCGGCATAAATTTTGAATAACAGCCCTTTTCCTTCCATAACGGGCTTGCCGCTGAGCGCGCCTATGTCGCCCAAACCGAGAACGGCGGTTCCGTTGGAAATTACAGCTACCAGATTACCTTTTGCTGTATATTTGTACGCGTCTTGCGGATTCTTCTCGATTTCGAGACAAGGTTCCGCAACGCCCGGAGAATAAGCGAGTGAAAGATCGGTTTGTGTACTGTAGGGCTTGGTCGGCACTACCTCAATTTTTCCCGGTTTGCCTTGCGAGTGATAAAGCAAGGCGGCTTCTTTGGTTATCTTAGCCATGGTAGATTAGTTAAAATGGTTATAATTTGGTCGCAAATTTAGAGATAAAAGTTCTAAATTGTAGCTTGTGACTGATAATTTCTATTAGATTTATCAGTAAATAAACTAAAAATGCTTATTTTTGGCAGTAGATTTAAGTAATTACCCCCGATTATTAACTTAACACAAGTATTTTATGAAAATTTTGAAACTTCCTCTTGCAGGATTATTGTTTTGCACCGTGCCGTTTTGGGTGGGATGCGGAACGAGTGACAAATCCGAAGCTCCGGTTTCCCTGACCTGGGAAATGGGGGCGAGCGACATTGCTCCCGGCTATTATGAGAACTCCTTTGTTCTTAAAAACATCTCCGATGCTCCTCTTCCCAAAGATTGGACAATCTATTATTCACAGCTTCCCCGCAATGTGAAGCAGGCGGGGAATCCTGCCGTTAAGGTGGAGTCGGTGAACGGAAACTTCTTTAAGATGTATCCGACGGAAAGCTTCACTTCGCTGGCACCCGGCGATTCCATGCGTATCACTTTCCTGTGTTCTTACAAGCTGGACCGGAACTCGCATGTGCCCGAGGGTACTTATTGGGTAGCTGCGACAGACGGTAAGGAAGGCAAGCCGCTTCCCGTAACGCTGAATGCGCTTGGGTTGCCCTCGCCGGAATCACTGCCCGGCTATCCGGATGCGGTTAAGATATACGAATCGAACCTCCGTTTGGCGCATGCGCCGGCTTTGAAGCAGTCGGATATATTGCCGTCGGTAAAGAAAGTAACGCCTGCCGAGGGTGGTGTTGTGCTGGACGGTAAGGTGGCTTTGGTTTATCCGGACGAGTATGCCGGCGAGGCGAGGCTGCTGAAAGAGAAACTGTCCGCCTTGTATGGTTTGGAGATAGTTGGTCAAGCTCCCGTCACAATTGCTTTGGAAACTTTGGCCGACAAGGCGAAAGCTGTGAACGATGAATACTATGATATGGTTATAGGCAGCGATCGGATAAAAATCAGCGCCGCCACGCCGCACGGAGTTTTCAACGGTACGCAGACTTTGCTGGCGATGCTGAAAGATAAAAAAGCGCCGTACCGGCTGGACGCCATGTCCGTGGAAGATTATCCCGACCTTTTGTACCGCGGGCAGATGATAGACATTGCCCGTAACTTCACTACCGCGGACAATCTGAAAAAGCTGGTGGATATTTTCGCTTCTTACAAAATGAATGTGCTTCATTTCCATTTTGCGGATGACGAAGCATGGCGTCTGGAAATTCCGGGACTGGAAGAACTGACGGCCGTAGGCAGCCGTCGCGGACATACCACTGACGAGAGCCGATGCCTCTATCCCTGTTACGATGGCGGCTATGACCCGGATGCCTCAACGGTAGGCAACGGACATTACTCCCGCGAGGATTTCATCGGTTTGCTACGTTACGCCGCCGAAAGGCATATCCGCGTCATACCGGAAATAGAATCTCCCGGACATGCCCGTGCGGCTATCGTTTCCATGAAAGCACGTTACAACAGGTATAAGGATACGGATATGGAAAAGGCCGCCGAATATCTGTTGAGTGAGCCGGAAGATACTTCCCGCTATGCGTCCGTGCAGTATTATACGGACAATGTGATAAATGTGGCCATGCCTTCCGCCTACCGCTTTATGGAGAAAGTGATTCAGGAACTTGCGGCTATGTACGAGGAAGCCGGCGTACCGCTGACTACGGTGCATCTTGGCGGTGATGAGGTGGCGCGCGGCGTATGGCTGGGTTCTCCCAAGTGCCGGGCATTGATGAAAGAGGAAGGTATGACGAAACCGCATGATTTGGCAGAGTATTTCATCACGCAAATGGCCGGCATCATGCAAAGGAACGGTCTGAAGTTCAGCGGGTGGCAGGAAGTGGCTTTGGGGCATACCGAAGAGGCTCACCGGCAATTGCGGACTCAGGCGGCAGGCGTGTACTGCTGGAATACGGTTCCGGGCTACGATGAAGTGGTTTATCAGATTGCCAACAACGGTTATCCGGTGATTCTCTGCAATGTGGGTAATTTCTATATGGATATGGCTTACAACGGGCATCCTGATGAGCGCGGGCTCGACTGGGGCGGCTATGTGGATGAGGCAATCTCTTTTTCCATGCTTCCTTTCAGCATCTATCGTTCATTGCGTACGGACGGAGCAGGGGATTCTGTTGATTTGGATAAAGCGGAAAAAGGAAAAACTGTTCTGACGGCAGAAGGCCGAAAGAATATTCTGGGTGTGCAAGGTCAGCTGTTTGCCGAAACAATCCGTAGCTTCAGCGGTGTGGAATATCTTCTTTTCCCGAAAATCATGGGATTGGCAGAGCGTGGTTGGAATGCTTATCCGGCATGGGAAAAACTGCGAGGCGCACAGGAACAACAAGCTTTCGACAAAGCGCTGGCGCTGTATTATGAAAAAATCAGTGATATGGAAATGCCTTATTGGGCGAAGAACGGTATCAATTTCCGCCTGCCGCATCCGGGATTGCTGGTGAAAGACGGTACACTTTACGCCAATACAGCCATTCGAGGCGCTGAAATACGTTATACAATGGATGGTTCAGAACCGACTGTAAATTCCGCTTTGTGGGAAATACCGGTGAAGTGCGATGCTTCGGTCGTTAAGGCAGGGACATTCTATCAGGGTAAGGCGAGTTTGCCGATTACGTTGAAAGTGGAATAAGACTTCCGGCTTATCAGGCCGAAATCATCTGAAAAAAGGTTTTGCACCACAGCGATATTTCTTTTTCGCTGTGGTGCAAAATTTATTTGGTTACGCATTCAGCGCTTGCTCTATATCAGCGATAATGTCATCCGCGTTTTCAATACCCACCGAGAAGCGGATAAGGTCGGGACGGATACCGGCTTCCAACAGTTGCTCGTCAGAAAGCTGACGATGCGTATGGCTGGCAGGGTGAAGCACGCAGGTACGCGCATCGGCAACGTGGGTTACGATAGCAGCCAGCTTCAGTGAATCCATAAATTTGATGGATACCTCACGACCGCCTTTCAGCCCGAAGGAGATAACGCCGCACGAACCGCCCGGCATGTATTTCTGTGCCAACTCGTAGTACTTATTGTCGGGCAGACCGCAATAGTTTACCCATGCCACTTTGTCATTCTTGGAAAGGTATTCGGCGACTTTCTGGGCATTGCCGCAATGTTGAGGCATACGCAGGTGCAGCGTTTCCAGACCGAGGTTCAGCAAGAAGGCATTCTGTGGAGACTGGATGCTGCCGAGGTCGCGCATCAACTGCGCCGTAGCTTTCGTGATGTAAGCCAGTTTGCCGAAAGCTTTTGTATAAGTGAGCCCGTGATACGATTCGTCCGGAGTGCAGAGGCCGGGGAATTTGTCGGCATGCGCGTCCCAGTCGAAATTACCGCTGTCTACAATTGCGCCGCCTACGCTGGTGGCGTGTCCGTCCATGTATTTGGTGGTGGAGTGGACTACTATATCGGCTCCCCATTCAAACGGGCGGCAGTTGATAGGAGTGGGGAAAGTGTTGTCTACAATCAACGGCACACCATGCTTGTGGGCGATGCGGGCAAATTTTTCGATATCGAGAACCTCCAGCGTTGGGTTGGAGATCGTTTCGCCGAACAAGGCTTTGGTATTCGGACGGAAAGCTGCGGAGATTTCCTCTTCGGGCGCATCCGGGTTGACAAAAGTCACGTCAACGCCCAGTTTTTTCATTGTTACGCCAAACAGGTTGAATGTTCCGCCATAGATAGTGGATGAGCATACGAAGTGGTCGCCTGCCTGACAGATGTTGAAGATAGCATAGAAATTCGCAGCCTGTCCGCTCGATGTCAGCATAGCGGCTACACCGCCTTCAAGAGCGGCTATCTTGGCGGCAACGGCATCGTTCGTAGGATTCTGCAGACGGGTGTAGAAGTAACCGCTGTCTTCGAGGTCGAACAGACGAGCCATTTGTTCGCTGGTGTCATATTTGAAAGTTGTACTTTGATAAATGGGGAGTACACGGGGTTCACCCTTTTTAGGAGTCCACCCTGCCTGTACGCACAGTGTCTCCGGCTTGAATTGCTTTGCCATAATGCTATCTGTTTTTAGAGTTTCTTTTCTTTAAAACGCGTAAGTTGTCGCAAAAGTAGGGAAAAAAATATAAATTTGTACGCGTGAATGGTAAAATGCAATAATTTAGCAGTTGAAAATTTACTGCCGATACGAATAAATGACGAATAACGGGAATATGAAACGTATATTTTGCTTGCTGGCTATCTTCTTTTGTACTTTTCTTGTTTTTGAGGTCTCTGCTCAGGAAGAATATGCCACACCCAAGGCGGGTGAGGGTATTTCCGCTTTTCTGGAGCGGAACAAGCGTCCCGGAAAAGCCTGCTATAACGAGTTTATGAAGCTGAACGAGAAACGTCTGCGTGGAAAAGAGGAACTGCGATTGGGAGTGAAGTATATATTGCCTCCCTTGAAGAAGGGGACTTCTGCCGCCGCTTCATCCAAATCTGCCGCCGGCAAAAAGGGAGCGGTTCGGGAACGGTTGTTCGGGAAGAAACTGGCTGATGTGAAAGTGACTTCCAACCGCTTACAGGGCGCTTGCTTCTATGTAGTCAGCGGGCATGGCGGTCCCGACCCGGGAGCTATCGGGAAAATAGGAAAGGTGGAGTTGCATGAGGATGAATATGCCTATGATGTTGCCTTGCGCCTTGCCCGTAACCTGATGCAGGAAGGGGCGGAAGTACGTATCATCATTCAGGATGCCAAAGACGGGATTCGTGACGACCGCTATCTTTCCAACAGTAAGCGGGAAACTTGTATGGGAGAGGCTATTCCGCTGAATCAGGTAGCCCGTCTGCAACAGCGTTGTGCCAAAATCAATGAACTCTATCGGAAAGACCGTCAGAAATATAAGTATTGCCGGGCCATCTTTCTGCACGTAGACAGCCGTAGCAAGAGCGCGCAGACGGATGTCTTCTTTTACCATGCGCCGAAAAGCGTGTTGGGAAAGAAGTTGGCGGTTACCATGAAAGAAACTTTCGAGTCGAAGTACGACAAACATCAGCCGAACCGCGGGTTTGAGGGGACTGTCAGCTCACGCAATCTTTATGTATTGCTGAAAGCCGCACCGACTTCCGTTTTTGTGGAATTGGGCAATATCCAGAATACGTTCGACCAACGTCGTTTCGTTATCAGCTCCAACCGCCAGGCTTTGGCAAAGTGGATGATGGAAGGATTTATCGCGGATTATAAGCGGACGAAGTAGGATTACTTGCGCACTTTGCCCGTGCCGTTTTCGTGCAGGATGACTACTGTCACTGCCGTCACAATCAGGGCGATTCCGATAGCGCTGTTCCATGTGAAGTTTTCTTTGAATACGCAACATCCGATGACTATGGCGGTCAGAGGTTCCAATGCTCCGAAGATGGATGTAAGCGTGGGGCCTACATGTTTGATTGCCTTTACCAGACTGATATTGGAAACGGCCGTTGCCGGTATTGCCAGTCCGAGGATGTTCAGCCATGCATGGCCGTCTGTTGCCGGTCGGATGCCGTCTGTCAGACAGCCGCCTATAATATAGAATAGGGTTCCGAATCCCATGACATAGCAGGTCAGTGCCGTAGACGGGATGCTGGCAGCGCGGCTTTTCCGTACACCTATAATATATCCGCCGTACGAGAATATGGAAATGGCGGCGGCGATCAGTCCTGTTGCAGTATCTCCGCCTTTGAAATCTATCTCGCCCGATGACAGTAACGCCGCGCCTATCAATGAAATGAACACTGCAAACAGGATGGAGAAAGACTTCTTTTCCTTGAAAAACAGCATCATGGTGAGCGCTACCGCCAGAGGGTACATGAAGTGAATGGTGGATGCTACGCCGCTGGCAATATTTTGGTAGGCTATCACGAGGCTGAATGAGGTGGTGGCTCTGAACAGGCTTAGTATGAATACGGTCTGCCGGTCTTTCCCGGTGATTCGGAACCGCTCTCCCAATATGATGCCGGCAATTGCCAAAATGAGTGAAGCGATTCCCCAGCGGTATGTCAGCACTTCAAAGGATGAGAATCCCGCTACCAACAATGATATGCTGAAGAAAGGTGCCAGTCCGAATGTGGACGAGGAGAGTGCCGCATATAGAAAACCTTTTATAGTAGTGTTTTGCATCTTTTTCTTGAAAATTAAACGATATACCGGAACCTATCTCTTTCATCGTTTGTTTGTTCCGCATAATGATTTGCAAAATTAGTGAATAAAAGCGTACATGCGAATGGTACGTGCATATTAAAAAATGAAAGGAAACCTTATGAGAAAGAATTTAATGTTTGCGGGAGCGTTTGCGGTTACTCTTATGTTGACTGCTTGCGGTAGCGGTGTTCAGCGGAAAACTTCCGAAAAATATTCTGCTGCGGAAGTGGAACAGGCGGATAAGGTGATGAAGTACTACAATGCCTCGCTCGCCCTGTTGAAGAATCTGGTGGTGGAGAAGGATGTGAATTCCGTATTGGGATATATGGAACAGAATGGGGATGCGCCGATAATGACGGCTGTTGTTCCGCCGGCTTTCTCTCAGAAAGATTCTGCATCGGTCGTCAACCCCGGTACGTATTTTAATGAAGAGACCCGGCGCAATCTGAAACAGAATTTTATGCAGTTGTTTCAGGTTAGAAAGCAATTTTATGCTAATTTCAATCGGTATCTTTCCTCGCTGAAAGCAAAAGATAAGTCTGCTGCCGATAAACTGCTGCCTGTTAATTACCGGCTGAGCGTCGAGATGGCGGAGTATAAAGAGAATATTCTTGATATGCTGTCTTCTTTTACCGAGGAAGCGCAGAAGGTATTGCTGAATGATAACCCGATGAAGGAACAGATACTTGCCATGAACAGGATGTCTGCCACGATGCAGAGTATTCTGCAATTGTGTATGCGCAAACCTTCTCCCGATATGGCCCGGCTGGATATGAAAATGATGAAGTTGGTTATTCAGTTGGACATTGCCGAACGTTTGCCGACGGTGGAAGGACATCCTCGAGAGATGAAGACTTTCCGGGACTTTCTGGCTCATGTCGAGGCATTCATGAAAGAAGTACAGCATATCAAGTCTCAGGGAAGTTATACGGCAGACGAGATGGAGACCTTAGGTACGTATGGACTGAGCTTGAACTAAGGCTGTCTCATTTTTGAATACCTTTCCAACCGCTTCATTGTATACGAACAAGGGGGGGATGGAGTTAAATCTTATCCGGCTCGTATTTATAGATTTTTCTTGTGGGTGTGGAAGTAGTTGTTCCCCTGCTTTTAGTAGGTAGGGGAACAATTGTATGCAGAATACCAATACCCCAATTACTAACATATAGGTGATATTTTACATAAGTGGTGTAGCTGTACTCTTTTTTATTATAAATAACTTTACTAATAAATTGGATAGTAATGATTAGAAATCATATGCTGTCTTTCAGTTTTTCTCGAATCTTTTTCATAGCCGTTGTTAAATGGGCTTCCAATGTTTTTACTGAAATATTGAGTATTTCTGCTGCTTCTTTATATTTTAAATGATTTTCTTTTACGAGTTTAAAAGCAATCTTACACTTATTAGGCAGACTGTTAATTGCTAAGTTAATTTCGGAAATTTCTTCTTGGGAAATTAATTCATCTTCCGGAGTAATATTAGTATGAGCAAAAATATCAATAGCAATATTATCTATACTTTGGTTTTCTATATGTAGTGCACGAAACTGACTTATTGATTTGTTGCGAACTACAGTATATATATATGAATTGAAGTTTTTTATATCTAAAAGTTGTTTTCGGTTATTCCACACCATGAAGAAAGTATCTGATACGACTTCTTCTGCATCACGTGGGTTGGAGGTATAGAGCATGCTATAACGTAGAAGATCATAGAAATAATAGGTGTATAGCTCTTTTAATGCAACCTGAGAATCATTCAGTGCAATTCTTTGGATACAGTGAGTTATTTCTTCAGCGTTTTTCACGAAATAGGTTCTTCTTGTTTCTTAAATAGTCGCAGCAAATAGGTAAATACCCTTAGTCTTTAAAGCGAAAATAGAAAAAATAAGTAATATGACTAAGGGGGATTCTTTTTTTTTGCGACTAACTAAATGAATAGCAAACTGAATTATATGAAAATGGATGAAATAATAATGCGGATATTAACCAAAACAAATTCTTATGATGATATTGTTGAATTTGCACAATGGTTAAATGCAGATGAGAAAAACAGAGAAGAATTTCAAAAAATAGAAAGTTATTGGAATGCAAATTTAAAATATGATTATCCAATGACAGCTGAAAATTCTTTTAAGAAACTTCAGCAGAAAATAGCAAAGTTGGATATGAGGAATTCTAGGAGAAAAAGAATGGTTGTTTACAGTGGAGTTGCTGCATCATTGCTTATTATCTTGACGTTGAGTTTTTTTATGATGATAGAAACCACACCACGAATTTCTCAACAATATATATATATGACAGGAAATAGTATCTCAACCTTTTTTATGGAGGATAGTACCAGAATCATATTAAATAGAAACAGTAAAGTTTCTTATACCGATGATTATGGTCAGAAAGAGAGACGTGTCAGATTAATTGGTGAGGCATATTTTGATGTTAAAAAGAATACAGTTTCTCCATTTATTGTGGATATGGATGGGACAATAGTAAAAGTTCTAGGTACAAAATTTACGGCAAGTAACAAAGAGGAAACCGGTACAATTGAAACTGTATTATTAGAGGGGGCCATACGTTTTGTAAGTAGTGAACAGAGTGTGTTAATGAAGCCCAATCAAAAACTCTTATTTAATAAAAATAATCGCAATTTGGAGCTTACTGAAATAGATTCGGAACAGGAAAGTGCATGGAAAGAAGGATTATTTAAATATCGCTCGTTGCCATTTGAGAGATTGATGAAGAAATTGGAAGCCGATTATGGAGTGAAAATAATTATCAATAATAAAAAACTACTTAATCCAGAATTAAAGTTTACAGGTAGTTTTGAACAGAATATTGCATTTCATAATGTGTTGGATGTAATCAATCGTACAATACATATAAAATGGAAAGAAGAGAATGGTATATACTACATTTATTGAGTGTTAAACTAATATGACTTGCTTATGAAACATAAATAGAATTGTATTATGACATGAGGGCTTGGGCTCTTTTTGTTGACCGAAACAGTATTTCATGTGTTATTTGTATACATTATTTTACTAGAAAAACAACGTCAAAAATATGGAAAACAACTTATATACTACTTTTTTATGCAAGAATGTAAAGCAAGGTATAATTGCTTTTGCTATTACTTTATCTTTCATATTTGTCTCAACGGACAATGTGTTTGCTGCGGATGATTATTTGCAGAATAAAAAAATATCTGTTAATAAAACGAGTGTTCTACTGACTGATTTTTTTTCACATATGGAACAACAAAGCGAGTACTTGTTTTTTTATGCTGATGCTGATGTCAACAATATAAAAGTGACTGTTGATGTAAAGGACAAAAGAATGGATGAGGTCTTGGATTTGGCATTGAAAGGGACGGGGCTGTCATTTTCTATTAATGGTCGAAATATAAATATAATAAAAAGTGCGGCTCTTTCTCAAAATAGTAGAAAAATTACAGGTACAGTGATTGATAGTAATAATATCCCTATCATAGGAGCAAGCGTTTTGATAAAAGGAACCGCAAATGGAGTCATAACAGATGTGGATGGTAATTTTATATTAAATGATGTTGCTTCTGATGCTGTGATTGTTGTTAGTTATGTAGGGTATCAGACGCTTGAACAAGTGGTTAAGGGTAAATATTTGCGGGTTGTATTGAAAGAAGATACCAAATTATTAGATGAAATAGTAGTGATAGGCTATGGCATATCTAAAAAGAGCGATATCACGGGAGCCGTAGCCTCTGTTAAAGGAGATGTTTTGGCAAAACAACCTGTTGGAGATGTCGGGACAGCATTGCAAGGACGTATTGCAGGTGTATCAATCACATCGCAGTCTGGTTCACCGGGTGCTACACCCACAATTCGTATTCGTGGTATCGGTACGGTTAATGATTCTGAGCCTCTTTATGTAGTAGATGGAATGCCGGTAAGTAATATCTCTTATTTAAATCCTAATGATATAACTTCTTTGGAAGTATTGAAAGATGCTTCTGCTTCTGCCATTTATGGTTCAAGAGGGGCTAATGGTGTAATACTTATTACTACCAAGACTGGTGAGGTTGGAAAAACGATAGTTAATTTCAATGGTTATTACGGTGTACAAACTGCAATAAATAATTTAAACTTATTGAGTGGGCCGGAATGGTATGATTTTCAAATGAAAATAAATGAAACTCGTACGAGTCCAATAGACTTGTCAAAAGTCGATCGTAATGTCTCTACTGATTGGATTGATGAAATAACCCGCACTGCTGCAGTACAAAATTATTATGTAGATATGAGTGGTGGACAAGGTGGATTGACCTATACTGCCAGTGCAGGTTATTTTAGTCAGGAGGGTACTATTCAGGGTACTGATTATGAACGTTTGTCATTGCGTTTAAATGCTGCCAATAAGATAAATAATATTTTTACAATTGGAACAAATTTGTCAGCTTCGCTTTCTACCCGTCATACTATATTGGAGGGTGATGAAGCTTTTTCTATAATGAGTACAGCCTTGAAGATGGAACCGGTAGTACCGGTAAAACAGGACGATGGAAGTTGGGGATATTCATCATATGCTGATATTTATAATCCGGTGGCAGCAATTGAATATACAAATACCAAACGTAAAAGTTTAGATTTGGTCGGCTCTATATATGGACTTGCAAATATTGCTAAAGGATTGAGTTTTAAAACTAGTTTCGGAGTGGATATTCGTAGAATGGATGATTATGATTTTATACCAAAATATGATGTAAGTCCTTCACAGAAAACTGCAGAAAGTACGGTTTCCAGAGGGAATATTAATTATCTGAATTGGTTATGGGAGAATATCTTGACTTATGATAAAGTTTTTAAAGGAAAGCACGATTTGAAAGTAATGGCTGGATATACATTAGAAAGTACTCGTAATGAAAGCTTCTCTGCAAGTAAAAATGGTGTACCTGGGAGTTCTTCAAATTTGCAATATATTGATGCTGCGCAAAATGCAAATTCGGCAATAGCCAATGGCATAGCTTGGGAGTCTTCTATGCTTTCTTTCTTGGGACGTATTAATTATGGATATGACGATCGTTATCTGGCTACTGCAAGTTTTCGTGTAGATGGCTCCTCTAAATTTGGAAAAGATAACCGTTTTGCAACTTTTCCTTCTTTTTCTTTAGCTTGGAAACTTTCTAATGAGAAGTTTTTTAAGAATCTGAATGCTCATTGGATTGATATGATTAAGATACGTGGTGGTTGGGGACAAATTGGTAATCAGAATATAGGTAATTATTTATATCAGAATATCTTGACTTCCGCTCGTCAATATCAATACTTATATGGAAATCCGGAGGAAGTTTACCAAGGAGTAACAGCTATTTCAGTTGCCAATCCTAATATTAAGTGGGAAACAACGGAATCCACGAATATAGGTTTAGATATAACTCTCTTTAAATCATTGACATTGACTGCAGATTATTATTCAAAGACAACGAAAGACATGCTACTTACTGAACCTATACCTGCCCATTTAGGCTTTGAGAGTGGCCCGGTAACAAATGTGGGTAGTGTGCGTAATCGTGGTTTCGAGTTCTCAGCGCAATGGCAAGGAAAATTGGCAAAAGATTTATTTATGACTGTTGGTGGAAATATTGCTACTGTAAATAATAAAGTATTAAGTTTAGGTACAGGTGATGCATTGGTCGGTGGCTCTGTATATAGTAGAGGTAATGCTACAAAAACGCAGGTTGGTTCTGCTATTGGTGAATTTTGGGGATATAAAACGGGGGGATTAGTACAGACGGAAGAACAATTGGCCGAAGTAAAAAAATACAACCCAATGCAGGTTTGGGAGATTTTGTATTCTTAGATTTAGATAGTTTCGCAGCGGATGGCAAAACTTTGACAGGAAAGTCCGATGGTAAATTGGATGAAGCGGATAAAACCTTTATAGGTAGTCCTATTCCTGATTTTACCTATGGTTTAAATATTTCATTGACTTATAAGAATTTTGATTTTGCAGCTTTTTTTGAGGGTGTTTATGGTAATGAAATATTTAATGCAAATCGGGCATATACTTACTCTACAGGGACTACATTCCAAAAAAATCGTGCGGTTTTGAATGCTTGGACTCCTGAAAATAGAAATACGAATATTCCTCGTATTAATGGAGATGATAATAATGATAATATGCGTATCTCCGATTTTTATGTAGAAGATGGCTCTTACTTTCGCCTCAAAAATATTCAGTTAGGATATACTTTTCCAAAACAATTGATACAAAAAATTAAGATTCAAAACCTTCGTATTTATATTAGTGGACAAAATTTGTTTACAATTACGGATTATAGTGGTGCAGACCCGGAGATTGGTCAGTTGTCTTCTACCGATTATTTGAGCCGTGGTTTTGATTATGGTACTTATCCTCAGTCTCGTACAATTACGGGAGGGTTAAGTCTCACATTCTAAAATGATAGTATTAATTATTTGTAACAGTAAACGCTATGAAAACTTTAAATAAGATATTAATATTGACATTAAGTGCTATGACTTTTGTCGGTTGTGATGATTTTTTGGATAAGTCTGCATTAGGGCAACTTACGAATGAAGAATTCTTTGTTACAGAGGATGATGCGGTTGCTGCAGTAGTAGGGGCAACGTCTATTTATAAAGATTATAGATATACACGTAGCATCTGGTCTTTTGGCGATATTACATCTGACGATGCAACAGCAAGTGGTAGTGATAATGATGTTTCGGCTGCAAGACGTTGGGAGAATTTGGCTTTTCATGCTGATTACGGTCGTATAGGTGATAGATGGAACGCCTGTTTTCGAGCTATCAATCGCGCTATGCAGGCTATTGAAGGTATAGAGAAAATGGAGGCGGGTATATTTAAAAATTATAAGCAAAATTATTTAATAGGAGAGGCGTATTTTACAAAAGCTTATTTTTATTTTGAGGCAGTACGAACTTGGGGAGATTTACCGTTAATAACAGCGACACCTGTACTGGCAGATAAAAATAAGAGACGTTCTCCTAAAGAAGAAGTATATGCTTTAATAGAGTCGGATTTAACTTACGCTACTCAGAATTTACCTCGTAAAAAAGAGCTTGATTCAAAAGATTTAGGGCGAGCGACGTCAGATGCGGCTTGGGCGCTTCTTGCGAAAGTATATCTTTATCAAGGAAAGTATGCTGAAGCCAAAAAGGCTATAGAGGATAACCTGTTACCTTTAGTTCCGGCAGAATACGATTTGATGGAGAATTATGAGGATATTTTTTCTATGCTGCATGAGCATAATAAAGAATCAATCTTTGAAATTAATTTCCGTCATAAATCAGATGACAAAGGATTAACCACAACAGGAAATTATAGTGCATATGCTCAAGGGCCTCGTCCTTTTGCTGGGTATGGTGGTAATCAGCCATTACAACTATTGGCAGATGCCTTTGAATCTGGAGATGAGCGCAAAGACGCTACCTTATTGACAATTCAAGATTTAGAAAATTGGGAAACAGCTGCAGATTTTAGTTCACTGGAATTTAATAGAACGGGATATTATAATCAAAAAGTATATATAAAGCCATCAGAACGAATTGGTACGGAAAGTATTTTTACCATGCCAAACAACTTACGTATAATACGTCTTTCAGAAGTATATTTAATTTATGCTGAAGCTGTTTGTAAGTTGGGTACAGATGATGCTTTGGCTCGTGAATATTTGAATAAAGTGCGGCGTCGTGCAGGTCTATTGGATAATACGACGGCTACAGGCGAAGCTCTATTTGATGCTATCATAAACGAAAACCGCTATGAATTTGCTATGGAGGGACATCGTTATTTTGATTTAGTTCGCACAGGGAAGGCAGAGGCTGTTTTAAGTTCTCCAGCTTTTAAGGCTGTTAAACCTAATGCTGTTTTTAGACCCGGATATTCGGAGCTATTCCCTATTCCTCAATCAGAAATAGATAATAGCCAAGGATATATAACACAGAACCCTATGTGATCTAGGGATATTGATGATTGTTAATTAAAAGTAGAAATGAACAGGATGAAATGCATCCTGTTCATTCTTGGATTTCACTAAAAATAAAAGATATGCATAATAAAATAATAATGTTGATAATAAGCATTTTGGCAATAGAGGGATTGTGTGCCCAAAATGTAAATAAGATAAATTTTCCACGCTATGCAGAAAATACTCGTATGGAGATGAGGATTCCAAATCAGATTAATGGTTTTATTACTCTTAAAGGAGACTTGCATACACATACATATTTTTCTGATGGTTCGGTATCGCCGGATATGCGCGTAGACGAAGCATGGAAGACCGGGCTGGATGTTTTGGCTATTACTGATCATATTGAGTATAAAACTAATCGCGAATACATTACAGGAGATGAAAATACATCTTATAATTTGGCTAAAAAACGTGCTGTAGAGCGTGGTATTATCTTAATTAAGGGAACAGAAATAACTCGTAAACAACCTATTTATGGTCATTTTAATGCATTATTTGTGAAAGATTCTAACAAACTAAAAGTAGATGATCCTAAGGCCGCTATTGAGGCTGCTATTTCACAAGGAGCTTTTGTGCTTTGGAATCATCCGGCTTGGGCTGTGGATACTTGTCGTATTCATGAATTTCAGGAGAATCTTTTTAAAAATAAGATGATTCATGGCATTGAGGTTTTTAATAATACGGAGTTTTATCCTCGGGCCTTGAGATGGGCGCATGAGAAAAATTTAACTGTATTTAGTAATTCCGATGTACATACTTCCATATATGCTAATGATGGAGTACATGGAGCGGGTTGTGCAGTTACTGTTCCTTATCGTCGTCCTATGACTATTATTTTTGCAAAAGACCGTTCGCAGGCTTCTATTAAAGAAGCTATGTTTAGCAGGCGTACATTAGCTTTTTTTGATGGATATTTAGCAGGAGATAAGCAATTGCTGATGGATTTCTGTTTAGCTTGTTTGTCTGTTTCGCAGATTGCACAGAATGATACTCATATCACATATCGTATAGACAATCGTTATGATATTCCTTTTTTGTTAAGCTACGGAAAGAGTAAGGTTTTATTGTCTCCTAATAGGAGTCTTGATATAAAACTGGAGAAGACTGTTGATAAATTAAAACTTGATTTAGAAAATGTGTTTGTTGATGAATTTCAAACACTGTCTATGAGTTTATCGTTGTAAATATTTTTTATATCTATAGGAAGACATAATTGATTTATAAAATCCCCATCCTTATTTTCAAGGATAGGGATTTTGATATCCTGTTTTCAGCGATTTTAGGAAAAAATATAGGTTGTTCTTTATCTTACAAATCCGTTTTTATAGAAATCATAGGATGCATGAATTCTTTCCGGCGTATCGGCTTTTAGCAACAAAAGAAGCTCGCGACAGAATTCCAGCTGCCCGGTGCCGTTGGCTGTGACGATATTTTGGTCGCTGACGGCCTGCTTCTCTTCATAACCGGTTTCGTTGGTATAGTTCTGTTCACCCCAAAGCTTCAACTGTTGTATGGTATTTCCTGTATGTTTTACGTTATTAAGGAAACCGTGCTTTGCCATGAAAGAGGCGGCATTGCAGATGGCGCCAATGATTTTTCCACGTTGTAGAGCATCTTTCACCAAAGGAACCACTTGTGCCGCTTCGGGAGAATTCCATTGCATGCCGCCTATCAGTATCAATGCCGCATAATCTGTGGGCATCGTCCGGAAACTATAATCGGGTAGCGTACGGAAACCGCCGATAGAACGCACAGCATCCAATGTCGGGGCAACGACTTTTGGGGTATACATCACTTCGCTGCCCGGCATTACTCCCGTGTTCAGGCAGGCTGCTATGAAAGCGCCTTCCCAGTCGGCATATTCATTTAATATTATAAACAATACTTCTTGCTTCATTTTTGTTTTTGTTTAGTGCTTCACAAAAGTACGAATACTAAATCATAAACTTATAAATATTATAATGAAAGTTCGGTATCGAAATTTATTCTATAGGAATATAAATCTCTGTTAACAGTTCATCCGGTGCTGTTTCTGCAGGATTGTTCAGATATCGTTCGGCACTGGCTTCATTTCTGAAAGTACATTCCATTTCAGGGATATATTTTCCATAGATTGTATCGTACACGGCTTGCAGGTGCTCATAAGACCCCTTATATAGGAATATGGCGTAACGTCCTGCCGGAAGCTGTTTGAAACCGATATCACCTTTAGGTGTTACGGCAGCTGGCATAACCATACATACATCGGTACGCAATTTTTCTACCGGAGTTACTTTGGGGTCATCATGATAAATACAATAGGGCATCACTTCTCCCATTGGCAGTTTCTCCTCTTGGATAAACTGTTGAAGGCGTATCCATGTGCCGCAATAATCATTCAGTTTATAGTCTCCGAATAATCGGATATAAATCACGTTTCGGGCCGGGAGTTCTTTGATTTCTCTTTTCAGTTCGAGTTCCGGACGGATAATGGCTGGTTTCATAATTACAAAGTTTTTATTGTTACGATATTCTAAAGGTGAAATACCATAGAACTGTTTGAATACTTTAGACAACGACGAGGGTGACGAATAACCGATGCGATAAGCGATGTCGGCTATCGGCAGTTCGGAATGACGCAACAACCGTGCAGCTGCTTCGGTACGTGTCCGGACAATAAACGTACCTATGGGTTCGCCCAAAAAAGCTTTCATGATGCGGTGAAAGTAGAAAGGAGAGAAATGGGAAATCTTGGCCAGTGATTTCAGGTCGATTTCTTCTCCGAGGTGGAGATTGATATAATCTACCACTGCATTCACACATTTTTGATACTCTTCCCGGGTTGTCTTCTTGGTTTCCATATATTCTATCGGTTTGTTCACGATGCAAAAATAAGGGGAAAAGGGATAGAGGACTTGTCCGATGTTGCTATAAATATGGTTTATCACATATTTATTGAACGGAAGGTTGTTAATAATCATTGTTTAGTTTGTCTGTAAAGATAAAATATATGTACTTTTGCAATGGAATTATATTATATAAATAGCTTTTGAAAAAGTATATGAAAGGAGCTTTACTTATTTTAGGACGCGGTATAGGGCAGGTGATGTTTCAGAATAATGCACTGTCAGGGTTATTAATGTTGGTAGGTGTTCTTCTGAATTCTTGGCAAATGGCCTTGTTGGCGATTGCAGGTAATGTTGTAAGTACATTGGCGGCTTATTTTTCCGGTTATAGTCGCGAAGATATACGGAACGGACTTTACGGGTTTAACGGAACTTTGGTGGGAATAGCAATCGGGGTGTTTATGCCGATTACTGTTGCTTCCCTATTACTGTTGGTTGCAGGCTCGTGCTTGTCTACCTGGATAGCCCGTCTTTTTGGTTTGCAGCGGCTGGTATCTGGGTTCACCGCTCCCTTTATTATTTCTGTGTGGATATTGTTGGTTACTTGCAATTGGATGATGCCGTCTTTGTTACTGCCTTCCGGAGATGCAGTGACGGCTCAGGCGGTTTCTTTTTTACAGGCTTTTTGTCTGAATATCGGTCAGGTAATGTTTCAGGGAAATACTGTGTTGGCAGGGGTGTTCTTTCTGCTGGGTATCTTGGTGAATTCCCGTATCAATGGTCTTTATACCATACTGGGGGCATTGCTTCCCATTCCCTTCGCTCTGCTGCTTGGAGTGGATTATGCCGCTCTGAATGCTGGATTGATGGGGTATAACGGCGTGTTGTGCGCCATTGCTTTGGGGGATAAAACATGGAAAGGCGGTGTATGGGCTGTAATGGCCGTATTGCTGTCTGTTTTGCTTCAGATAGGCGGTATGGAATGGGGAATAACAACTCTCACTGCACCTTTTGTTGTCGCTGTATGGATTGTGGCGGGATTACAGCAATTGGATAGAAAGGCAAAGACAGAAACTACAAACGGCTGAATCTTATAAGGCATGACCGAGAAAACACGATTGCAACTTTTGGCATGGGCAAGAGAATATCATTGCGCCGCCTTTATACAAGGTGATCCTGTTCAGTTTCCACATCGGTATACGCAGAAACAGGATATTGAGATTAGCGGTTTGCTCACAGCTATAATGAGTTTTGGAAATCGCAAACAGATATTGAAAAAAGCGGATGAACTGCATCAATTAATGGGAGTTTCACCTTATCGGTATGTCTTGTCCTGTCAATGGAAAGAAGATTTCCGACCGACAGATAAGAGCAGTTTTTACCGTATGCTTTCTCATGCGGATTTTTATACTTACTTCGCCCGGTTGCATGCTGCCTATTCTCAGTTTGATAGTTTGGAAAACGCCTTGTTGGGCTATTCGGGTACACCGATGGAGAAGCTGTGCGCATTTCTGGAAGTTTCAGCCAAGAGCCCTCAAAAGAAGCTGAATATGTTTCTGCGCTGGATGATACGAAAAGAATCGGAAGTGGACTTCGGCATTTGGGACAGCTTTGACCGTCGTGACTTGCTGATTCCCTTAGATACCCATGTTTGTAGGGTAGCTTATCTTTTAGGGCTTACCGATGCGGAAACATTCTCTCTTAAAAATGCGCGGAACATAACTGCGGCTTTGGCGGAGGTCTTTCCGGATGACCCTTGTTTGGGAGATTTCGCATTGTTCGGCAGCGGGGTGAACGGAGCGTTGTAAAATCGGGCTTTTTCTTACCAATCTATCTCCTCAATGCCTTTGCTTCGTAAATAATCGTTGGCTTTGCTAAAGTGTTTGCATCCGAAGAAACCGTATTCGGCGGAACGAGGCGAAGGATGGACGGTTGTCAGTATAAGGTGCTTACTGCTGTCTATCAAAGTTGCCTTTTCTTTGGCATACGCTCCCCAAAGCATGAATACGAGATGTCCCGGCGGAAGCACATTGGCGCGTCCGTATTCGCTTTTCACAAATGATACCAATCTCTCAAAGTAGGGCTTGTCGAATTCTTCTTGTAAACGCTGCCGCCAGCTCTCTTCTATCTTGACTTTCATAGGATACTGCATCTAAGTACGATGCAACAAATGTACAAATAATCTCTGTGAGTGCGTATGTGTTTTACAGATAAAAAGAAAGCCCCGTATTCGTTAGAATGTCTCATCGTACAGGGCTTTCACGTATTGCTTATGCTTTTAGGGCTGCTACTACCTTTTCTATCATGCTCCGGATATTGTTTTCATCCTGAGCGGTATAGAAGTTCCCGTCTGCTTCGGAAGGATTGTCGGTTGCTTCTCCGTTTTGGATGGCGGGTTTCGCCAATGGATGAACGGCTACTTTCTTGCCTTTGGTGATACCCGTAAAATCGAACATCATGGCGGCTGCACAGTGTCCGATCATGATTTTACCTTTTCCACCGAATGTTTTGATGATTTCCAGCATGGTAACGTTATACGGTTTGTCGGCATTCTGTTGAAATACGGGGACAGCGTCACCGCAAGCGAATACAAGCGCATCGTACTCATCTTCATGTCCTTTCAGGTTGGCTACCACATCGTCTGCTGTCAGAGCGATACCGGAGTTGGTCTTGATTTCCTTGCTGTCTGCCACCGCAAACACCTTATAAGCAATGCCATTCTCAAAAAACGCTTCCAAGTACTGGAACAAACCGCACCCGTTTACCGGATTTACTGCCAAAACCGCAACTTTCTTTGTCATAATCTTAATTATTAAGTGAAACAATAGTTATTTTCAGTAAGTTTATTACTTTTGTGCTGCAAAGTTAGGTTTCCTATTGGTTGTAAACAAGAAGGCACTTGAATGTTAGATAGTTACATCGATGTAACCATTGTTGACGTTCAGACAATTAGTAAAAGTTAAAAAATGGAAAACTTTCATCATATAGGTAGTTGCCCGATACGGGATGTTTTGAGCAAGTTGGGAGATAAGTGGACAATGCTTATCATGGTTACATTAAAGACGAATGGTACGATGCGTTTCTGTGATATTCAGAAAACAATCGGCGATATTTCACAACGTATGCTTACGGTTACGCTGCGTTCGTTGGAAACGGATGGGCTGATAGTCAGGAAAGTGTATGCGGAAGTTCCTCCACGTGTGGAATATTCCCTTACGGAAACGGGATATAGCTTGATGCCGCATATCGAATCACTGGTAGGTTGGGCATTGGAGCACATGGCGGATATTATGGAACGGCGGGGAGTACGGGAAGAAGTAAGGTCATAAGCACGCTATACATTGTTGTAATATAAGAATTCAGATTCATTATGAACCGGAATTCTTTTTTATGAGATTTACATTCATTACACAGAATCGTTACGGACTTCTTATTTATTCTATATAAATTTGCGGCGCATTTAAAATAGATATGAGTATGATTAGACTGAATGTTTTTATTCAAGTAAGTGCGGATAACCGTGCTGCTGTAATGGAAATGGCAAAAGAACTGGTAGCTTGTTCCTTGAAAGATAATGGCTGCATTGCCTATGATATTTTTGAAAGTGCAACCCGTGAAGATGTTCTTATGATTTGCGAAACATGGAAAGACGAGGAATCTTTGGCTGCGCACGAAAAGGCTACACATTTTGTAACCTTAGTTCCTAAAATACAGGATCTTGCCTCTATGAAACTGGAGAAATTCAGTTTCTGATGATATCGTTGCAGACATATTGTTTGGAAAAGTCAACCATTGTGTTGACTTTTTTGTTTTTACAGTTTATACGATAAGTGGTATGAAACAAATAATCTTTATTTTTGTAATGCTAATAAGTTGCCTGTCTTGTGCCGGTAAACCGGCAAATCAGGCGGAAAGGAGAAGTGATATGAAGCCAATGAAAGAGATTTATCTGGCAGGGGGATGTTTTTGGGGAACCGAACATTTTCTGAAACAAATAGAAGGGGTAGAAACTACCCGGGTGGGATATGCAAACGGAAATATAGCCAACCCTACCTATCAACAGGTGTGCACCGGTACTACAAACTTTGCCGAAACAGTAAAGGTACAGTATGATCCCGACAAGGCAGATTTGCCTTTTCTTATCGACCTTTACTTCAAAACAATTGACCCTACCAGTCTGAACCGTCAGGGCAATGACCGTGGAACTCAATATCGTACAGGCATCTATTATACAGATGTCGCGGACCTGCCTGTTATCCGTGAAACCGTTAACCGTTTGGCAGCCAACTATACCCGTCCGTTGGAGGTAGAGATTGAACCGTTGAAGAATTTTTATCCGGCAGAAGAGTATCATCAAGATTATCTGGATAAAAATCCTGGTGGTTATTGTCATATCAATCCTGCGCTGTTCGATCTGGCACGTAAAGCGAAGATGAAGGGCACGTACGGAAGTTCGCAGCAAGACAGGTGATGCCTATTTGGGACATGTCTTTACAGATGGTCCTGCCGATAAAGGCGGATTGCGTTATTGTATCAATAGTGCCTCTTTACGTTTTATCCCTAAAGACAAGATGCAGGCAGAAGGATATGGTGAATATTTAGAACAGGTAAAATAACACACAATGGATATATTATTAATAAGTAATGAAGATACGTGCCGTAGCCGTATCGCACAAGAACTCCTGCACGCATTTGGCAGAGGGATGAATATTTCTACGGCAGGAGTTATGGAAGGATATTGCGTTCCCGATGCTGTATGCAATGTGATGGAGCAAAACGGTTATGGCATATCGCGTAAAAAGCCTTCCGGTGTCGGAGTATATGCACATCGGTCATGGGACTATGTTGTTACCTTGTGTAAAGAAGCTGAGGAAGAACTGAGCTTCCTTACCCTCAATGCCAAACGGCAAGCGCATTTTAATTTTGAAGACCCTTTTAAAAATCGTTTTCAAAGTGAGAGTGAACAAGAGCAACAAATAGCAACCCTCTATGAAATAATGTATCGACAACTGTACGAGTTCTATCGCGATGAATTGAGTGAGCAACTGTTACCTCGTTGTACATGCGGTGCAAATACTTATTGCCGTTGCGAATAACCTCTTGTGTCACATAGACAAGATGTGCATGAACAACAAAAAGAATACCTAAAAATAGGGATAGGTAATCATATTTTCTTCCTTATTACTCTCTTTTTCCGAATCTTTTTGCCTTCCTTCGTGTTTTCTCACCTTTTATTTTATTAAAATGGTGAGTATGAATGTTTAACTCTTTAAAAATTGTTTTATGAAACAAGAAAGTTTTACAGGATTCATGCACGAAGTCATGGATGGGTTGAGGCAGGAAGAGCGGTTTGCTACTGCCCACATTTACAAGTATGCTTTAGCGGCTGTTACCGATTTTGTCGGTGGCGGTGAAATCTTTTTCGGTGCGCTGACACGCCGCTGGTTGAAGCGTTTTCAGGAATATCTGGATGATTTACAACGAAGTTATAATACGATTTCCACTTATGTACGTGTGTTGCGTGCGGTGTACAATCGTGCGGTCGATTGTGGATTGATAGCAGGTGAATACCGCCTGTTTGCCGGGATGAAGACAGGAGTTTCATCCGAGCGCAAACTGGCGGTGACGGCGGTACAGATGAATAATCTGCTGGATAAGAATCTTCGTAACCGCCTTTCTCCGGATGTGTGCGAAGCGCAGGACACGCTGGCTTTGATGTTGCTTTTGCAAGGGATGCCCTACGCTGATTTGGCGCATCTGCATAAAGGAAATCTGAACGGCGATTTGCTTATCTGCCGTCGTCGCAAGACGGGTACGGAGCTTTGTGTCAGATTGCTCCCCGAAACGATGCGTTTGATAGACCGCTATAAAAGTAGTGATGCCGATTCACCCTATTTGCTGAATATACTTAGCGGCAAGCGAAGTGGTGAAGCCGCATTCCATGAATATCGCGATAAGCTGCGTTCTTTAAACTTCCATCTGTCCCGCCTTTCGGAGTGTTGTGGTTTGGAGGGGGTAAAGGTTAGCTCATACACCGCCCGTCACACTTGGGCTACACTTGCCAAATACTGCCAAGTACCTGAAGAGGTTATTTCGGAAGGGCTGGGGCACTCATCGTTGGAAGTAACCCGTACCTATCTGAAAAGCTTTGAGGGCGATGAGCTTGATAAAGCAAATCGTTTGATAATTAATTACATTTATTCGGGAAGAAAAACGCTGTGGAATAGAGCGTAAAGTATCTGTTAATCCGTAAGTAACGGAATGATAACTCTCTGCAAAGATATGAACTTTTTTATGAAAACAAATTATAAAAAATGATTTTTGTAATGAATAGGGACTAAAACATAGTTTACGCAAACAAACAAAACGACAAATTAACATAATGCAGTCTTTCTGACTATGAGAACGCACATGAATCTCTACTCCAAGTTCTAATACTTAACATGGATACGCTATTTCCTATGCCATTTTTCAACTGGTTTTCTGTAATAAACATCTTTGTCATGCCTATAACGCTTTATATTTCTTGTGTTTGTGTATTCCTGTTACTTACGGAGTAATATTCTCTTTACCCGTTACTTACGGAGTAACAGCAAACAAACAAAACTTGATTACTATGTTGACGATACAGACACAGGTAGCGATCACTATCTTACATTCCATTGCGACCTCCCATGAGTCGCACTCACTTGGCAGGTTATTCTCTACGAATATTGTATCTGAATTGCTGGAACAGTTGGAGATGGGAAAAATCATCAGACTTATTCCGGGTAAAGAGAAGGGTAAGATTACTTCTTATGAACTGACACGCCCTTCGGTGAATATCTCGTTGCTCGACATCCTTGAAGCCACGGGTGAACATCTTAATTGCAATCATCCCGCTACCGAGGATTTTTACTTGCGTTACGGCAATACGGCTAAAAAACTCGGAGTGGTCAACCACATGACGCGGCTCTATCTGGAAGAAATAAAGTTAAACGATCTGTAACCGATTATCCCCCATATATAATAATGTATATAAGACGAATCATCAGCACAATTTTTCTGCTTGCTCTGATAGTAACGACTGTCCGGGCACAGAATTTGGGGACGGAAAAGAAAGACTTTATTCTGCATTTCCGTTTCGACCGTTCACTTGTGGATAGCGGCTATCGTAATAATAACCACACTCTCCGTGCATTGCAGGAACTGTTGTCAGACAGTCTTACTGCTGCCGAAATCGATACTATCGACATTCACGCCTATTCCTCGCCCGATGGCAACGGGGTATACAATCACGCTTTGGCACGTCGTCGTGCAAAGGCCATGAAAGGCTATCTTGTATGGAAATACCCCCATCTGAACCAACGTTCCATCCATACGGGTGCCGGTGTGGCAGAATGGAGGGCATTGCTTCCTCTTATTGAAAACTCTCCTGATATGCCTTGTCGCAAGCAAGTGATGGAAATCCTCGCTTCCGATGTGAGTGCCGGAGTGATGGAGATTCGTTTGAGAACAGTGGGTGGCGGAGCTGCCTACCGATATATCCGACAGCACATTCTGCCGGAATTACGAAATGCGTCCGTCTGTACGGTATGGCTGAAAAAGCCCCGATTTACTACGATCCTTGAGGGCGTACGGAAAGAAACTCTCACCCCTCTTTGTCGTATTGGGAATTACCGGAATATCTTTTCCTCCTCATGCGTAAAGAGAGCGAACGATTTAACCGTATCCGGCAGGGAAGGTACGACGCGGAACGTATCTCCCGCTTTTACCGGGAAAGTTCCCAAACGTCCCTTTATCGCTTTGAAAACCAACCTTTTGTTCGACCTCGCCTTTATGCCGAATGTAGAATTGGAAGTCCCTATCGGCGAACGCTGGTCGGTGAATGGCGAACTGATGTTCCCGTGGTGGCTTTTCGATGGTGATAAATACTGCCTGCAGATTCTCTCCGGCGGAGTGGAAGGCCGTTACTGGTTGGGTAACCGCAGTAACCGCCGTGTGCTTACCGGCCATTTCTTCGGTTTGTATGCGGGTGGTGGCAAGTACGACCTTCAATGGGACAAAAACGGCTATCAGGGCGAGTTCTTCATAGCGGCAGGCGTCAGTTACGGATATAGTATGCGCATAGTCCGTAACCTCAATCTGGAATTCAGTCTCGGTATAGGGCTTCTGCGTACAGGATACGAGCACTACCACGCCCGCGACAGTTATCAAACCCTGTTATGGCAGAACAATGGACGCTATACATGGATTGGTCCTACTAAAGCAAAGATTTCTCTTGTATGGATGCTCAACCGTAAGATGAAAGGAGGGAAGAAATGAAAAAAGTGATAAGTGATAGACGGACAGACGATAGGCCGGCAGGAATATTTGCATTATATTCCCTGTGCTATATCTTTTTATCATTGTGTCTTGCAGGTTGCGACCGTCGCGAACTGACCTATTACATGGAATCCGAAATCGAAATCCATGCCGATTGGAGCGAGTCCGGACTGGACGATGAGGAGGCTGCCTATGGAGCTACCGCAATATTTTATCCCGAGAATGGCGGAACTCCGAAAGTCGTGCTTATGGGAAACCGTGAATATGCCAAAGTTCGCTTGCCGGAAGGGCGTTACAATGCCGTTCTTTTTAATCGCTCTTTCGATGACTTTGCCTGCATTGCGTTCCGGGGCAGCGATAGCTATCGTACGCTCGAAGCCTATGCCAGCCGTGCGGAAAGTCGTGCGGACGAGTTGGCGGACAGTCCCGAAACGCTTTGCGCCGACCGTATAGAAAGCTTTGAAGTGACCGAAGATATGCTTGGAAATTACAGTGATGTGATGAAAGCCGGCATTCCTGCTGCGGAAGACTGTTCTCTTTGCTTTACTCCCCGCCAACTCATTGAAGAGTTGCAGGTAACGGTACACATCAAAGGGCTGAATAATGTGCGCAGCGCAGTGGCTACCATAAACGGGGTGTCATCTTCCGTATTCCTTGCCACGGGAGAGGTTTCACAGCAAACCTTGACGCAGCGTTTTGAACTGGACAATCCTGTATACTATCCCGATTCGCCTTTCAACGGTACAATGGAGACTACTTTCAATTCTTTTGCGTTCAATCCCGACCGTCCGCACGACGTGAGCATACAGGCTCGACTGGTGGACGGACAGAGCACCTATGAACAGGAATTCACGGGGTTGGATATCTCGGAAGATGTCAGTGAAGAAGGTACGCTTATCCTTACTTTGGAAGTGCAGACGGATAAGGTTCCCGATGTGAAACCGGAAGATGGCGGCGATTCGGGTTTTAATCCGAAAGTGGAAGATTGGGGAGAGGAACAGAAAGGCGACATCAAAGTATGATAATATATGCGTATAATAAAAAATAATTGATACATTAATTTTATGACAATGAGAACAAGGAATTTATTGACAGTTGCAGCGGCGCTGCTGTTGGCAGGCTGCTCGCAGAATGAGATTACTGAAATGAGCCCGGATGCCAATCCGGCGGTGGGTTTCAATGTGTACAGCGGTGTACAGACCAAAGGGACGCAAACCGATGTGACCGCTTTGAAAACAGGCTTCGGTGTATTTGCCTATCACACCAATAGTCAGTCGTGGGCAGCGGCTGCTTCCGGCGCCGGACCTAACTTCATGTACAACCAAAAGGTGGAAAGCTCCAATGGTTCTGCGTGGACGTATACTCCCGTGAAATATTGGCCGAAAGATGAGGAAAAGGTGACGTTTTTCGCCTACGGTCCTCACAGCACTCTTAGCGGTAGCGGAGTGACCGTACCGGCAGTAGGTAGCATCACCAATGCGCCCAAACTGACTTTTACCATTGAATCTACGAATGATGCTGCCAAGATGACAGACTTTGTGGTAGCTAAGAATGATGCAAGCGCCACGCAAGACCGTACACATGCCAATAGCGCAAGCGGTGTCACATTTACTTTCCGGCACGTGTTGTCAAGATTGACTTTCGAGGCTAAACCGAGCGTAGAGCTGTCAACCACCACAGGAGCGAAAGGTACTACCTACGTCATGGTGAGAACCGCCAAAATCTTGCAATCTTCAAGCCCCAAGTTCTATAAGAGCGGCGTTCTGGATTGTGCGGATGAATCCTGGAGCGGCAAGGTAACGGCAACCAGCGATTACGATATCACTAAAGTACTGGCGCTTACCGATGAGAAAGCGATAGTAAATACTCCGGCAGACCAGACAAGCAATAAATACGATGCGGTAAAACTGACATCGAATACTACTCCCATAACATTATTTACTTCTAATGAATACTTGTTCCTGATACCCGAAACCGCCAAAACGGGAACCGGCACAGCTTCGGCAGGTGATGTGACTATCCGGTTCGATTATGATATTGTAACCGTAGATACCGCACTCGGCAAAGGATATGCCATTACGCATCACACTACCGATGCTAAATTGCCTGCCGGAGCGTTGAAACAAGGGGTAGCATACAAATACACCATCGAATTCGGTATCAATGAGGTTAAGATTCTCACACCTGCTGTCGAAAATTGGGGAAGCGAAGCGCCAGGAAACATCACTGTCTGAGTTGTCTTTCTCACAGGAAGCGGCGTCCCACCCGGCCGCTTCCTGATTAAAAAAACTGAAAAAGAGAGGTCTTTGATATGTTGGGGATGAAATACCTGCTATTTCATTTCCAACATATCAAAACCTTTATACACCGATTAAGTATAAAGATTTGAATATGAAGGGAATGAACTTTTTACTCCTTGCCTCGTCCTGCCTGCTTGTTACGGCATTTGCCGCCTGCACCTCGGTTGACGAACCTGTATCGGAACCTTTCGTCCCGATAGGTTTCTCTCCTGCGATGAACGATGCGAACACCCGTTATGCCTCGGATGATTTACCCGCCACCATGGGTGTTTTCGCCTATCTCACCGAAGGCGGAGGTTTCAATGCGTCTGCTTCCACTCCCAACTTTATGTACAATCAGTTGGTAACCCGCAATGGAACCGCATGGAGCTATACCCCCGTAAAATACTGGCCGACGAATACAAATGACAAAGTCAGCTTCTTTGCCTATGCACCGCATAACGCAAGCGGCCTGACTCCCTGTGCAAACACGCAGAAAGGCTATCCGTATCTCACTTATACGGTGGCTCAGGCAGAAAAAGACCAGACAGACCTGCTGGCTACCGCTCCGTTTGCGGATAAGAATGCCGGAGATGTCAATTTCACCCTGCGTCATGCTTTGACAAAAGTTACCCTCAAAGTAAAAAGCGGAGATAAATACGTCAAGGAAATCACTTCACTCTCTATCAATGCGGCTACCAGTGGCGAACTTCATTTTAAAGACGGTGGTTTCGAGTGGAAGAATGTAACAGGTAATTATGGCTATCCCCCCGCAACCACCACCGACCTGAAGTTTGCAGCGACAGACCGGGAACGGGAAATTGCCACATTCTTTCTGCTGCCGACAGCCACCGTCACCGCCACTTACTCCATAGCCTATACAGTGAAAACCACAACCGGAACCGATGTACTGACCCGGACGTTCTCCGCGTTGCCACTTTCCTCTGCGCCCTTGTGGACGGCGGGAGCACACATCGTCTATACGATAAACCTGTCGGAGAGAACCGCCACTGTAACAGCCGGCGTTACCGACTGGGAAAGAGATACAGGCAACAGTTATGATGTCTGTACTTACTATCCGGATGATTTGAAAGTGGGCGATTACTTCTATGATGACGGGTCGTGGAGCGACGGCGGCCTGAGGATGTACGTCACCGGTACCAACCAGCGGCAGTGGGAAACGCCGTTCCCTGCTCCGGTATTGATCAATCCCAGCACCGGAGTTTCCAGAAACGTGATAGGTATCGTGTTCCATACCACCGCCAGCGATACGGATAAGGCGAACGGCTGGACGCACGGCTATGTCATGGGATTGAAATACTATACCGGTAATAAAGCGGATGGAAGCTGGGCGAGAAATGCGGGGTATAACACTGCCATTCCCGATGGTGGCGGTGAAAGCGATTTTGATGGTTATACTCACTGCCAACAGTTGATGGCGGATGCGGAATGGACGGCAAACAACACCAACTTTCCGGCATTCAACAACACCTGCGTCACACACAACGCCAATGTACCCGCTCCCGCTACGACAAGCGGCTGGTATCTTCCGTCTGCCGGACAGTTGGTTTCCATATTTAATAACATAGGTGGGGGTGTCAGTAATAACGGTTTGACTAATATAGGCAGCCATATGGGGAAAGCCACAGGTTCAACCGTAAGGCTTTCCAACTGGTGCATTTATTATAGTTCGAATGAGAGTGGAGATAGAGCCTGGGCAATAATGTTTTACGGTGGCGGAGCGCTTATTCAACGATTGCTCTATGCGAAAGTGCCTTATGACAGCCGATGCCAAACAGGAGGACACATCCCTGTACTTGCTTTCTAAAAACAAAGAAAAAAATGAAGAAACGAACATATATCACACTGTTTTTGTGGGCAGCCGCCCTACTGTCGGGATGTACGGGAGATGAAGAAATCGTCGGTGGACAATCGTCATTGTTGACGGTGGCAGTTACGGCGGCGGACTTTTCTTCCGATGAGGGTATGGCGACCCGTACCACCGATATCGGGTATTCCACCACCTTTGCCGCCGGCGACCGGATAGGGATTTTCGCCGTTGCGGACGACGGTATAATATTGGATAATAACATTCCTTACACGTACAGCGGCACTCAATGGAACCCGGTAGATACGGACAACACAATCCATCATTATAATTATGCCGGGGTCACTTATTATGCCTATTATCCATACTCGGCAAGTATGGATGATGCTTCCGGCGAACAGGCCATCATAGATAAGTTTACTCCGAAGCAAGACCAAAGTGACAAAGCCGATTATACCGCTTCCGATTTAATGACCGGTACGGGAGAAGTTACGGATGCCGATACCGACTCTCCCAAACTGACGTTGACATTGAAACACAAAATGTCTGTGATAGTAGTGGATATAAAAAGTAACTCCTATGTGACAACCGGCGGCTATGAATATTTCGAACCGATAGCTTGCAACAGTATCGACATAGGCGGTACGGACATATTGCAAAACAATCTGGCATTTGTTTCTTCGGTGGGTGTTTACAGATATATTGTTCCGCCCGGCTCAACGCCTTATTCCGTCAGTGTCAGCTATAATGCTGGTGAGATTAACAAAGAATATAGTTACAGCACTACCGTAAAACAGACTTCGGCCGGGAAATATCATCTGATAAAACTGCATAGGGAAGAGGCCGCTACTCAACGTGATTTGAAAGTAGGTGATTTTTATTATCAGGACGGTTCTATTCTGCCCGGAGATTCTACGTTTTATAATCTTGCATCGAATCCATGTATAGGCATTGTGTTTAAGGTGGGAGCGGGAAAGTGGGATAGTGATCCAAATAGATATGACGGGAAATTGTTAGCCGTGCACGGATATGTACTGTCTCTCGACCAGGCAAATAAGTCTTGGGGAGATAACTCGAAAAGTTGGAATGGTACTTCTTGGTATGAATATCAGGGCTACGTTTATACGAAGAACTTATTGGCAGGTATGGCTGAAGGCAAGTCCTTTCCTGCTTGCTCATGGTGCGTGGAACATACTCCTGTTTCTACAGGAATGACCAGCGGATGGCATTTCCCTTCTCTAAATCCCGTATTGGACTTTGTCGATAACGCTGCTACTTTGAATACTTTTTTGAGTAGAATACCCGGTAGCACTACAATTTCAGGTACGTATATATCGGGTACCGAATCCGGCTATAATACAACTACTCATTGTAATGGGCGGGTGACAGGAAATACAGGCAGTGTGTATCGGTATGCTAAAACTGAAGCCCATCTTATTCGTGCAATGCTTACTTTCTAATCCTTTTTATCATCAGTAAAATAGGTGCAGCTAATCGAAAAGAATCCGTTTTCTCTTGTCGCTGATAAGAGCCTGTCAAGTCAGTGACAAGACGTGCTCATGGGTTAGCTCCCTTGTATATTGTATAAAAAATAAAGAGAGTATGTCATTTGAAAATTCTGACATACTCTCTTTATCTTTATCAATTGTCTATTTTATCAATCGTCAATATCAATCACTCTCATTTTAGAGTCGAATGTAATTTCCCAGCGATTCGATAACTTTATCTCATATTCATTATCATCATATTCTATTTGGAGAATTCTTGCATCCGGGTAGTTTGTCTTTACATAGTTACGGATAGCTTCCGGTACAATCTGTGCAGGCACTTCACTCTGTCTGCATCGTACTTCTTTCCATTCTCCCGATTTATCGAATTCCACTTTTTCTCCATTCGTAAACACCACATCGTAGCTTTTATAAAACATTCCCGACTCCAATTTCGCCATTGCCACCTTGTGATCCTTGAAATAAGTCTTGATAAATGTCTGCGCCTTCGCTGGCAATTGGCTTACCTGTATCGGCTTATCATTATCCGCCATAACCATTGTGTGCACCGCAAACATACAAACCAACATCATAATTAACTTTTTCATACTTCCTTATTTTTTAATGATTAATACTTTATTTGTTTTCTATATTGCAAAGATGATAAGGAAATCTGGAAAGAATTGGGAAAAATACTTTATTTTAGAAAAAAAATACTCAAGAGTTTACTTTAAATGTTTTTATCTATGTTTTACCAAAGAAAAAGAGGAAAGAGTTGTAAATAAATTACAACTCTTTCCTCTTTTTCTAAGTGGTGCCACCAGCAACCGAAAATCGGTTTGTATAGCACTATTTCTCAATAAGTTATATCTTTATCACGATGTTAGTCCCTTGAATAAGGTTTTCACAACTTTGCACCGTTCGACATCAGTTTATTTCTTGGGTACGATTTCTGTGTGCAAAGATAACAATATTTTTTATATTTGATAATTTAATCAATTAGTTCTACCAATTTTTCTTTTTCTTTCCACGTTAGACTAGTCCGTCCTTTTTTAGTATTGATTACTCCTAAAAAAGGAGCTACTTTTAGAGATTTATAGCTAGGGACGCTATCATCTATTAATGTTATTTTTTGACGGACTAAGCTATTTATACTTTTTTCTTCTACTAAATCGAAATTTAAATTGGAACGTCCTATGCTATAAATAAAATTTGTATCATTAGAGCCAGTAACATAACTTACTAAAGTAAATCTATTATGCTTAGTAATAACAGCGTTAAACCGCACTCCGCTTAAACTTTCATGAATTACATAATTAGTTTTAATATCCTTTTCCTCAACTAGACCTTTTAAAAAATCATTAGCTTGCTTTTTGAAACGACCGATATTTTCTCTTTCTTTGTTTGTTTGAAATTGTATAAAGGACGCACTAATAATTGCATTTATGAAGTTAGATAAATCATATACTAAATTAGGTACTATTAAAGGATTTGTCGTTTTTTTATAATAAAACATCTTGCCTTTTGCTTCAAGACTTTGAATTTCATACTCGTCTAAATAATACTGGAAAAGTTTATAGTAATATTCGTCTTCAAATAATATATCACATTCGTAGATTCCACTATCAGTCCATCCCCCGTCTGTTATGACATATTCATCACCTCTAATTGTTAGAAAAACAGAAACAAACAGATTATTAGTAGTTGCAATAGGAGTTACAATTTCTATTGTATTTCCACGTTCTTTTATCTTCCATAAAGTGTTATAAGAACGAATAATATCTTCTATAATACTTTTCATAACTTAAAAATTTACTCCTTCATTTGGGTCTGAATTATCAAAAAAGAATCCTATTTCACCATCCTTTCTTACAATTAGTTGAGGTGAATCTTCTACATTGTCACCTTTTATATTACTTTCTTGGCAGAAATATGGAAATCCAAATTCTATATCGAATAGAGCTTTGGCTTGTCCCGGAATATTTAATTTGTCTGTTTTATAAGCTAAAAAATATCCATTTTTATCAAAACGGTGAAAATGTGGAGTATCAATACTTTGTTGGCTTAAAGGGATATATGGTACATTATTTTTATGCACACCACCACCCGTATCATATCTAAATATGACACGAGATTTTATGATGTCAGACTGTATCTGAAAACTATAATCTTGCCTGTCACTATTTCTTATTTCTCCATTTAATGTAATATTTCCAAAAGAAATATCACATGATAGATTTTCGCAAGAGTATAATGAATCTTCATGATTTTTTTTTCGTTTCTCTATGATAAAGGGATTCTTTGCCCGTTTTTCAGCTTTCATGAAGTTATCATACGTATCATAAATATCAATAATTTCTTGTTGTGGCTGAAGTTTCATATGTTAATTTGATTTATGTTGCAAAGATATGCTTTTTTAATGATAACCCTCTCTGTAACTATGCTTTTTTAAAATATCCTCCAGTTTTTGGGGCACCCCTAAACTCTATCAAGTCTTTGTCTTGCAAAATCTTGATATATCGCATAGTCGTTCTTAAACTCTTGTTGATATGCTTACTGATTTCAGAAGCATTCAAGCCGGGAGTGGTTGCCAGCAGATTGAGAATAGCTTGTTCATTCTTCTTTATAGTATCATTTACTATGTCATTTACTCTGCCATTTACTGTGTCATAGTTGGCAGAGTTAGAGATTTGACGTTTGAACACTGCTGTAAACATCCCCTCTGTGTGAAATTCCGGTTCGGGCAGATTCGCCTCTCTCATGGCTTCCTGCATACGGGGAATACCGGATGCAACTCTTTCAACCAAGTGCATACGGGTAAATAAACCGAAAATTAGCGGATTACGTGTCATACTTTTATGTCCGAAATCTTTAGCTACAACAGGTAGAAGTCCTCCGGGATTAGAAACCTCTACCCGGTCATCAAACATTTCTATCATAATGCTTGCGCCTTGTTCGTAATAATCACGGTGCGACAGGGCGTTTATAATGGCTTCTTTAAATACGGTCAGAGGTATTTCCCAAATTTCCTCTCTTGGTCCTGCACCCTCTATTTTATAAGCTACTTGCAGTTTGCTTTCCAGCCAAGACATAGCCTGTAAATATTGTTGGTACAATGAACCTCCGAAAGTTTTATCATCTATAATATAGACTTTATTTGTTCCCTTGAAAAGAACACATCTTGTAACAGCGTGTGGAAATTTTCTTTCAGGTTGTTTTCCGAAGAACATCGCTGCTCCGTTCTTTGCCGTTCCATTTTCGGTAAACAGTTCCAAGTTCTCAAATATTTGTTTGTCGGGTGTGGACGGACTTAGTTTGGCTTCTGTTCGAAAGTCTTTAATCATTTGTTCGTCTGCATCCGTGTAGATATTGAACCAATGGCAGGGTATATGGTCGAAAAAGATTTTGTTGCACTCCTGAAAGAAGCTACGCATTTCTTCAACTGTATGAAGTTTCTGCGAATTTGCTCCCTCACGTACATAAATAGAACCTGAGAATATATAAGGTTTATCTTTGCCGGATGGAACGTCAATCACCCAAACAGTTTTATCTTCAATACTCACCGCATATAATTCACAATGAAGTGCCGGAGAAATCTCACTGATGGATCCTTGAATGGCAGAACGTTTGTCATTTTCTAAGTTTACTCCAATTACTGTTCCATTATCATCCACTCCAATAAGTAGGTAACCACCATCTGCATTGGCAAAGGCGCAAATTTCTTCTGTTATTTCACGTACCTTTGAGGGGATACGAATTTTGAATTCTACATTATAGCCCTCTCCACTATCAATGAGTAATTGTATGTTTTCAGTATTCAGCATAGATTTTTGTAATGGCGATACAAAGTTAGTGATTTATTTAGTGGGTGAAGATTTGATTCTCTTTTATTTGTATAAAAAAGTAGAATCCCAAAACTTTCTATAAATGTTTTACCGAGGATAAATAAAAAACGCTGTAAATTATTCATTTACAACGTTTTATTCTTATTTTCAAGTGGTGCCACCAGGAATCGAACCGGGGACACAAGGATTTTCAGTCCTTTGCTCTACCAACTGAGCTATGGCACCATTTCTATCTCTTTTGCGGTTGCAAAGGTAGTGAAAGTTTTGGACTATGCAAGAGGTTAAGAGATAAAAAACGCTGATAATTGGCTACGTGGCTAAGTATCAGCGTTTTTTATTTTAGAAAAAATACTGAAAAACTTTGTAAGAACATTGTTTGTCCGTTTTTTACTCGGCTTTTCAGCTCTACCCTTTGCTTTTCAGTTCTATTCTTTAGAATCTTCCATATCCTCTGTCGCCTCGGAAGTAGCGGATTCCTCTTTAAGCGGGTTCCAGCCTTGTGCTTTCAACTCAAATTCCTGTCCGTCGCGGGTGATAAGGGCACAACCTAATTCCGGTTTAGTGATATGACCTATCAGCTTGACACCTTCCATGTCAGACACTTTCTCATGGTCGGCAATAGGTACGGTGAACAGAAGTTCGTAATCCTCGCCGCCGTTGAGGGCGCAAGTCGTCAGGTTCATATTGAATTCCTCTGCCATAACAGCAGTTTGGTAGTCGATAGGGATATGCTCCTCATAAATGCGGCAACCGACCTTGCTTTGCGTGCAGATATGCAGTAATTCCGAAGATAATCCGTCGGAAACGTCCATCATGGAAGTAGGCTGAATACCTTCTTTAGCCAATTTCTGAATAATATCGCGACGGGCTTCCGGTTTCAGTTGCCGTTCCAGCAGATACTCTTTGCCTGCGAAATCTGGTTGTAAATCTTTGTCGCCACCTTTAAGGACGCTCTTTTCACGTTCCAGCAGTTGCAGACCCATATAAGCTGCACCTAAGTCACCGGAAACACAGATAAGGTCAGTCTCTTTGGCACCGTTGCGATAAACGACCTTTCCTTTTTCACCTTCTCCAATGCAAGTGATGCTGATTGTAAGCCCCGTATAAGAAGAAGACGTGTCGCCGCCCACAATATCCACGCCATATTCCTCACAGGCAAGGCGGACGCCGGCATACAGTTCTTCCATATCCTCTACGCTGAAACGTTTGGATAGTCCCAACGAAACGGTGATTTGCCGGGGTGTACCGTTCATGGCATATATATCGGAAAAATTCACTATGGCCGCTTTATATCCCAAATGCTTCAAAGGCACATACGTCAAATCGAAATGTACGCCTTCCAGTAATAAATCGGTGGTAACCAGCACTTCTTTGTCCGCCGGGTAGGAGAGGACGGCGGCATCATCACCGATGCCGTACCGGCTTGATTCGTTTTTTAATTCGATACCCTCGGTCAGGTGGCGGATGAGGCCGAACTCACCGAGAGTTGCTATTTCTGTTCTCATCTTAATTAGTTGAAAGGTGAAAGTTGATAGTTGAAAGCGAATAGTTACCACATACTTACACTGCACGGCAACTTTCAACTCCCGACTATCAACTTTCAACTATTTGTTTACTTACGCTCTGTTAATCAACTCCCTCATAATCTCCGTCATCTTCGGCTGTGCGGCATCCGCAGCTTTCTGCACCTCTTCGTGAGACACCTCTACAATCTTGCCTTCCACGCCTAAGTCCGTGATAACCGATACGCCGAACACCTTGATGCCGCAGTGGTTCGCAACGATTACTTCGGGAACGGTAGACATACCTACCGCATCCGCACCCAGGATACGGAACATTTTGTATTCCGCCGGAGTTTCAAACGTAGGCCCTTGCGTACCGATGTACACGCCATGTTGTACTTTGATACCCTTTTCGGCGGCAATTGCGTCCGCCTTACGGATAAGTTCTTTATCGTAGGCCTCGCTCATATCCGGGAAACGCGGGCCGTAAGGAATATTCCTGCCGTGCAGCGGATGTTCGGGGAAGAAATTGATGTGATCGGTGATAATCATCAGGTCGCCGATTTCAAAATCAGGATTCGTACCACCGCTGGCGTTAGAAACGAATAAGGTCTTGATGCCCAATTCGCGCATCACACGCACCGGGAACGTCACTTCTTTCATGGAATATCCCTCGTAGAAATGGAAGCGTCCCTGCATGGCCAGAATATCTTTATCGCCCAGCTTGCCGCAAATCAGCTTACCGCTGTGTCCCTCTACCGTAGAAACGGGGAAGTTGGGAATATCCTCATACTTTATTTCATACTTCTCGGTAATCTCGCCTGCAAGGCTGCCAAGTCCGGTTCCGAGGATAATCGCTGTCTCAGGACGCGTGTGCATCTTACCTTTCAGATAAGCTGCGGTTTCTTGAATACGTTCTAACATAGCCAATAATGTTTTGGTTAAATATATATTGTTGATTTTGCAAAAACTCTATTTCGATGGGGAGTACATAAATGTACGGTTTCAGCGTTTCGCTCAGAGCCGGATGATTTTTCAGTCGGGTAGCATCCTTTTCCGTTGTGATAATCAGTCTTTTGCCCTCTTTCAACCGGGCAAATTGCTCTTCAATGAGTTGCAGGTCTTTTTCGCCGAAGTCGTGATGGTCGCCGAATTCCAGCAGATTGACATTGGGAGTGTACGATTCCACTTCTTCCACCAGCGGGGCGGGAGAGGCGATACCCGTAACGAGTAGTACCTGCTCGCTTCCCGTACAGGATATTCTCTCTTTCGTCTTTTCGGGGAATAACGGTAGTAGCGAGCCATAGCGGAATCTGGAGAAATACAATTGCTGGTACGGATACAGATGCAGCCTTTTGGTAATAATGTTGAAGTCTATCGGCTTGATGTCATCCGGACACTTCGTTACAATGACTATCTGGGCGCGGTTCTTCCCGCAGGCAGGTTCGCGCAGTCTTCCCGCAGGCAGCAGGACATCATCACAAAGCAACCGGTGGTAGTCGGTCAGCAGAATATTCATTCCCGCCTTTACGTGGCGATGCTGGAAAGCATCATCCAGCAGCACTGCATCCACAGCGGGACTTTTCAATTTAAGCAACTGCTCGATACCATGACAGCGGTTTTCATCTACCGCCACCCGTATGTCCGGAAACTTGCTTTTTATCTGATACGGCTCGTCACCGATTTTCTGTACACTGCTCTCGGCGGTTGCCAGTACATACCCTTTACTTTTTCGTTTGTAGCCGCGGCTCAGTGTCGCCACATTTACGCCCTCATTCTGCAATAACCTTATCAGATACTCCGTATGTGGCGTCTTGCCCGTTCCACCTACGGCAAGATTGCCTACACATATCACAGGAACGTCAAAACTCTTTGACCGGAGCCAGCCCCAGTCAAAGAGTTTATTTCGCAAGCATACTCCTATCCCGTAGAGCCAGGACAGGGGATATAGCCAATGGTGTATTTTTACGGATGCATCTCTCATTTAAATTTATTGTATGTTCAGTTCAAACGGTACACGTGCCTGTATACGGTCTATCTTGTCAAAATTCTCGATAATGCTGAATTGACGGTACACATCGTTCATTTTTCCGTTCAGCATGCGAGCCTTGATATAATTTCCGGGATTCGTATTCATCAGGCTTTCCAAGAATCCCTCTTTCTTAGGATAGTTCATTACGGTGTAAGCGTCTACACCCGCTTTGGCAATGGCGATCTCCAAAGCCTTGTCCAGACCGCCCAGTTCGTCCACCAGTCCCAGCTCTTTGGCAGTGCTTCCGGTCCATACGCGGCCTTGCGCTATCTTGTCCAACTCTTCCATGCTGATGCCGCGTCCGTCGGAACAACGGGTCAGGAAGAGTTCGTAACCTTTGTTGACGTACATCTGCATCAATCCTTTCTCACCATCGTTCATCGGGCGGGTCAGGTTGCCGAAATCGGCATACGGATTGGTCTTTACTACGTCGAAGTTCACACCGAGTTTTTCGGTCAGCCCTTTGGCGTTGGGCATCATTCCGAAGATGCCGATAGAGCCGGTCAGCGTGGTAGGTTCGGCAACGATGGTGTCGGCGTTGCAGGCGATGTAGTAACCGCCGGATGCGGCATAGTCACCCATAGATACGATTACGGGTTTCTCTTTTTTCAGTTGGTTTACGGCGTACCATATCTGTTCGGAGCCGTATGCGCTACCGCCCGGAGAGTTCACACGCAGTACGACGGCTTTTACATTTTCATCATCTTTCAGTTTGCGCAAGTCTTTGATAACCTTTTCGGAATTGATACCCTCGTCGGTAGAGGCGGACGAACCGCCGTCAATCTCACCATACGCGTAATATACGGCAATCACGTTTCCGCTCTTGTCTCTGGGTACGTTTTTCTTTACGTTTATCATGTCCTGAATACCCAGCACCGGCATGTTGTCGTCTTTGTCGATACCTACCATGTTTTTCAGGTAGTCGCGTACATCATTCTTATATATCAGGGTATCCACCAATCCGTTCTTCACGCTCTCCTCTGCCGGGTAGAACATCAGCATGCGGTCTGCTTCCTTATTCAGCGCTTCTACAGAAAGGTTGCGCGATTCGGCAACGGAACTCGTAATCTGTCCCCAAATGGAAGACAGATATACATTTACCTGCTCGCGGTTGGCGAGGCTCATTTCAGTGGAGATGAACGGTTCTACTGCGGATTTGTATGTACCCACTTTGAATATCTGCATCTCTACACCGATTTTTTCCAGTAAATCTTTAAAGAACATCGGAGTAGCTGCCAGTCCTCGCCATTCGAGCATACCTTGCGGGTTCAGCAGCACTTTGTCCGCAACGCTGGACAGGTAGTAAAGGTTCTGCGTGTAAGTATCGCCGTAAGCCACGATGAATTTACCCGATTCCTTGAAGTCTTTCAGCGCGTCTCGAATTTCTTCCAGCGAAGCGAATCCGGCTCCCAGTGAAGTTGCCTGAATGTAAATACCTTTGATATCTTCATTTTCTTTCGCTTTCCTGATAGAAGAAAGAATATCGTCCAGTCCATACGTTTTGTAGTCTTCTTTCATAAGGAAATCCAGCGGATTCTCCTGGCTTCGTTCGGTCAGTGTACCGTTCAAGTCCAGCATCATGACGGAATTCTTACGTACTTGCGTTTCCGATTCCGAAGATGAAACCATGCTGAAAACTACGAGAATGCTGATGAAAAACAACACGACGCTCGATATGATAATACCCGTTACGGTGGCGAGCGTAAATTTCAAGAAATCTTTCATTGTTTTATTGTTTTTGGTATGCTAACTTTTCAAGCTAACAAAGATAAATAATTAGGTTGATATTTTCTCTATCTGTCGCATGATTTTTCGGTTTTGTCACACCGAGGTTTTAATATTTTATTTGTATCGCCATATTTATCCGTATTCGTGAACGCCGATGGATTATCGCCATTATGCCGAAAACGAAGATTCGGTTACTTTCTTTCCCTATGTGTGGAGATAAATCATTTTTCCTATATTTGCGAATATTATGTAAATGTGATGACTCAAAGACATTGGGAAAGAACATAGATTATATAGAAACCGCCCGATTGATAGTACCGCACTTTATGTACCTAACTCAAAATATATGATTATTCTTATTGCAGGAGACACACATACGGGAAAGACCCTGTTGGCGCAAAAACTATTGGAGAAATATAAATATCCTTACTTGTCGATAGACCATTTGAAGATGGGGCTTATCAGAAGCAAGCAATGCACATTGCCTGCCGATAGCAGTGATATGGAATTGACAAATTATCTGTGGCCTATTGTCCGGGAGATGATAAAGACCTGCATTGAAAATTCCCAAAACCTGATTATTGAAGGATGCTATATCCCTTTTGGCTGGGAAAAGGACTTTACGGATGAATATGTAAAGCATATAAAATATCTCTGCCTAATATTCAGTCAGGAATATATAAGACTTCATTTTCAAGATATATTGGATAAGGAGAGTGTCATAGAAAAGAGGCTGTCGACGGATATAACGTTCGAGGATGTAAGCCGTACTAATAGGTATAATTTAGAGCAATGTATATCAAGGGGGTATCGTTATGTTTTAATAGATAAGGATTATCTGATAAATGTAGATGATATATGAACTTTCAAGAAGATAGATATACGGAAAACTAATCCTACCTCATCCGTGTTCTTTTCATACAACAACTGTTGTATGAAAAGAACACGGATGAAGTAATTAAGTAACACGGCTGTGGTACGAATAATTATCCGTATCTTTGTTGCTCATTCCTGTTGACTTCAGAGTTTACCTTTCCGACATTTGCGGTCTGTTCTTCCCTGTTCTCAATAAACCATTAAAATATAGAGCTTATGAGTGTTTATTATGATTTTTATGAGACGCCGGTCTCTGAGGGTGAAGAACCGAAATCGCTTCATGCACGTGTCCGTTCAAAAGGAACCATTTCCGGTAAGGATTTTATGAATCAGGTCTTTCGTGAGGAGCACATGCCCCATGCAATGATTGTGGGTATTATGCAGGCTATCTCTACCGCGCTCGGCGATTGGCTGGCGGATGGCTACACGGTGGAGATAGAAGGGCTTGGATTCTTCAGCACCTCGTTGAAGTGTACCCGGCCTGCCATGACGAAAAAAGATATTCGTGCAGAGTCAATCAAAATGTCTACGGTGAAATTTCGTCCCGGCGTGGAGTTTAAACGTTATGTATCCAATAAAATGGAACTTGAACGCGCCGATAAACGATTTTTTCCGGAGAAACCGAAAGCGGTGGGAGATATGGATGTACGAAAACAGAGTATGCTGGACTTTCTGGATGCCAATGTGTGCATTACCCGTGCTGAATATGCAGGTCTTGTCCATGTTACGGGGCGGCGTGCAATATCTGATTTGCAGGAATTTGTAAGTTCCGGTGTTATCCGTATGCGTGGTGCCGGCAGGTCTGTGGTTTATATAAAAGCGTGAGTGTTTAAGGTTCTGTGAATATATACGTGTTATGTATACACGTGTGCGCTTGTACACGCGCCCGCTTTCGTGCTCGCCCGCACGTGCGCATATATTATAATGTGTCCCTTCCTTTCATCAGCCTGTTTCCTGCTTTTTTTATGCTCTACAACATCTTTACAAATCAGCGAGTTAGGAAAAAGTTTCAAAAATATTAGGAAAAAGTGAAAGATATATTTGGTCGGTATATTAAAAAGCTCTACTTTTGCATCCGCTTTCGAGAACGGGAGCGGCGTTTGATTGACATTCTGACAGAAACGGAGTAAGAACCCTTACTTTTTTCTTCCTTAACCGGTTGGTTTCTTTCGAAACTTTCCCCTTTAAAAAGAAAAATGAAAAAAAACTTCCGAAAACATTTGGAAGATATGAGATAAAGTTCTTACCTTTGCACCCGCTTTCAAAAAGGAAGCAGCGTTGATTGAAATACTTTTTTAAAGCCGGGCGGTAAAGACAACCTTTTCTCAGTTCTCCCTTTCGCAAGAGAGTTGTTTTGAATGAGAAAAGAATTTAAAAAAAAACTTCCGAAAATATTTGGAGTATATGCTTAAAAGTTTTTACCTTTGCATCCGCTTTTGAAAAGGAGCATTCTTCAAAAAGAAGCGATCTTTGAACAGATTTACATAAACAATACAAGTAGTACAAGAGCAAGTCTCTTCTTGGCGACAAGAGAGACTTGGGTAAAATAAAAAGAACCGTCAATACTTATTAAGATAGGTAATTGAGACTTTTTAAATTCGAGCGTCCTGAACAGAGCAATAACCATCCCTTACGGGATGATTAACAATACTTTTACAATGAAGAGTTTGATCCTGGCTCAGGATGAACGCTAGCTACAGGCTTAA